>MDSV01011353.1_pt1 | contig 19811 bp, 23 predicted proteins | sample 810851 | NCBI WGS metagenome assembly MDSV01 (sample SAMN05326640, study PRJNA326480) | marine metagenome | isolation source: seawater | place: Atlantic Ocean: North East | collected 2012 | reverse complement strand
ATAATTATGATCAGAGTCAATCATAACTCTATCGTAAAATTTTGTTCGACCACCTTCAATATTTACTGTATCATAAATATTAAATTTATCATCTTCAAGACCTGCAATAATTGAGGCAGTTTTAAAAGTAGATCCCGGAGATATATGCTGTGCTAAAGCAAAATTAAATGCTTCACTAACTCTATTATTAGTGTCTTTTTTCAAATTTGCAATAACTTTTATTTCTCCTGTACTTACTTCCATCATAACTACGCATCCCCAATCTGCATTATTTTCAATTAATGCATTTTGAAGTGATTTTTCTGCAACATCCTGCATATCTATATTAATTGTAGTTACAATGTTATTTCCAGCACTTGGAAGTATATCTCCTTTTGATTCTTGAGGTACCCAAACACCTCTATCAATCTTTCTTTTCAACTGTAAACCATTTTTTCCAGATAGCTGCTGATTATAAGCTCTTTCAATTCCAACTGGATTAACATCTCTTAGCTTTCCAATTGTTCTTTTTGCAAGTAAACCATATGGATTTATTCTATTTGGCCTCTGAATGGCAATTAACCCTCCTTTATTTTGACCTAGATTAAAAATGGGCATTTTTTTTAGTTCATTTAATTGAATATGAGTTACCTTCTTTTTAAAAAGAATAAATTTATTTGCTTTCTTATTTTTTGATTTTACTAAAAATTTTTTGTATTCAAAATATGATTTATCGGTAAAAAGTTCTGAAAGTAAATAAGAAAGACTATCAATACTATTAAAAAACAAATCATTATTAATTACACTCATGTCTAACCTAACATCATATAGTGGCATAGAGATAGCTAACAAAGATCCGTCGTCTGAGACTATATTTCCTCGGGGAGCATCAACAGAAAAATATTTCGGTTGACTATTTGTGTTTATTTCAGTTTTTAAATGCTGAACAGTAAGAATTTTTAAAATAACTACAATAGATATTAATAAAGTGAAAAGATACAAAACAACAACTCTTAAATTGATATTTGATTTCTTTTGTTTCATCTTAATACTCAATAATTTTTGGAGGAGTTAAAGATGTTTTAATTGCTAAATCATTAACTAAATTTTCTATAACAGACCGTCTATACATACTTGTAAGCTCTGACTTTGTTGTAATATAAACTAACCTTAAATCTGCGACTTCTTTTTCTAAATATATTGACTTTTTTAATAGACTCTCAGCTCTAAAAGAGATACTGATATTAAATAAGATTAGTGATACAATAAATAAAATGTAAGGAGTATATTTTACATTATTTTTATCAGCTATAAACTCTCCTCTTAGAATTGCGCTTATTGTATTTGTATTTTGAGATTTTTTTATCATCTATAATTTTTCAGCAATTCTTAATTTTGCACTTCTAGATCGTGGATTATTTAAAATCTCCTCTTCAGACGGATGTATAACTTTATTATTTAGTTGTCTAAAATTATTCTCAACATTTCCAAAGAAATCTTTTACTAATTTTCCTTCAACATTACCTTTTTTAAAAAAATTTTTGACAATTCGATCCTCTAATGAGTGGTAAGATATTATAACAATCCTTGCATTAGTTTTTAATAACTCATTACAGCTATTCAACAAATCTTCCAGGCATGACAACTCATCATTCACTTCTATTCTAACTGCCTGAAAAATTCTTGCTAAAAATTTATTTTTTTTAGATATAGGAGTTAAATTTTTAAGACTTAAAATTAAATCATTAGTATTAACAATTTCGCTTGATTTTCTAAAGTTTACAATTTTATCAGCTATCATTTTCGAATTTGCAAACTCTCCATATCTTCTAAACATTTCTGATAATTTTTCTTTTGAATATTCATTTAAAATGGTAACAGCAGATTGAGATATTTCCATATTCATTCTCATATCTATTTTTTCATTAAAACGTATTGAAAAACCCCTCTTTGGACTATCAATTTGATGTGATGAAACTCCTAAATCAGCTAATAAACCATCTATCTTTTTTATTCCCTCTATTTTTAGAAATTTTTTAATGTGTCTAAAATTTGATTTAATGAATTTAAATCTTTTATCAGAAAGTATATTTTTATGCGCATCAATATCTTGATCAAAAGAATACAACATGCCATCAGATAATTTATTTAAAATGGCTTGAGAATGACCTCCTCCACCAAAGGTTGCATCAACATAGACTCCATTAGGCTTGATATTTAATCCATTTATACATTCTTTTAACATAACTGAATTATGATAATTCATCAAAAATCTTTTTTTGTTTGATCTCCCATCACCTCTTCTGCTAAATCTGAGAAATTTTGTAATGTTTTTGCAACTGATTTTTCATATTTGTTTTTATTCCAAAGCTCAATCATGTTTACTGATGAAGAAAGAACAATTTCCTTATCAATTTCAGCATAAACAAATAAATCTTTAGGTATTAATAATCGTCCAGACTTATCAATATCTACAATTTTGAGTCCAGACATGTAAGAACGAATAAAGTCATTATTCTTTTTTACAAACCTATTTAACTGATTTACTTGAGAAACAACTAAATTCCATTCAGACATTGGATGTATTTCAAGACATTGATTGAATACTGATCTCTTTATTATAAAGCCATCATTAATAATTTTTTGTAGTTGTTTCTTTAAGGCTGTAGGAAGCATAATACGTCCCTTGACATCTACTTTACACTCATATGTTCCAATAATATGAATCATAATTCATAATACTTTGTTTATAAATAATGTGCTAATATACAAATTATACCCACTTTTTACCACTATATACCACTTTGTTGATAACTTTTAACACTTTATTGTTAATATCATGATTTGTTCAGGTAGGTATTTTGGATAAGATTTGTCTTTTGTATATTTGCATAATCTTATAAAATAAATGATTAGGAAAGAAAAAAAATTCAAGTGGTTAGAAGAAGGATCTAAAGGTGAGAATGTAATCTTATTACATGGACTAATGGGAGGAGTGGAAAACTTTGGTGATATGGTTAATTATATTTCAAAAGAATGCAAAGTATATGGTCTTGATTTAAGATTATTTGAAGGAATTAAACTAAATGTTTCTGTAAAAAAATTAAGTGATTATCTCTACTTATTTATGAGTCATTTAAAAATAAAAAAAGCTGTATTAATTGGTAATTCAATGGGGGGACATATTGGTTTAATTTTTGCAAAAGAACACCCAGAAATGGTTAAAGGGTTAATTTTAACAGGAAGTTCAGGACTTTTTGAAAACTCAATGGGGGATTCATTCCCTAGAAGAGGTGATTACAATTATATAAGAAAAAAAACAGAAGAAGTTTTTTATGATCCAAAAGTAGCAACAAAAGAATTAGTAGATAGGGTATTTAAACTCGCTAATAATAGAATTAATCTATTAAAACTTCTTGGATATGCAAAATCTGCTATACGTCACAATATGGCAGAAGATATTCCTAAACTAAAAATGCCAGTATCTTTAATTTGGGGTGAAAATGATAAAGTTACCCCGCCTCATGTTGCTGAGGAGTTTCATAAATTACTTCCTAATTCTGAACTTAATTGGATTCCTTTATGTGGTCATGCTGCAATGTGGGAGCACCCAAAAAAATTTAGTGATATCGTACTAAAGTTTTTAAAAAATTATTTTTAAACAATTATCAATGAAAATTGATGATAAAGTTTTTGTTAAAAGTAGCGCAAGTTATAAATCTTGTCCAGACATACATTTTCCAGAATATGCCTTTATTGGTAGATCTAACGTTGGTAAATCATCTTTAATAAACTCATTAATCAATCAAAGAAATTTTGCTAAGATATCCTCTAAACCAGGAAAAACAAAGCTAATCAATCATTTTAAAATTAATAATTGCTGGTATCTAGCGGATTTACCTGGATTTGGATATGCAAAGGTTTCCAAGTCTATGCGAGAAGAGTTTTTAAAAATGATTTATGATTATTTAAAGAAGAGAAAAAATCTTTCATGTGTTTTTATGCTAATTGATAGTAGATTAAAGCCACAAAAGATTGACCAAGAAAATATGAAATGGCTTGCAGAAAATCAAATACCGTTTATAATGATTTTTACTAAGATTGATAAATTAAATAAAACCCAATTAGATCAAAACATTTGTTCTTACAAAAAAATTATGTTAAATGAATGGAGTGAATTACCTAAAATTATTCTTACATCATCAAAAAAAAATATAGGTTTGGAAGAACTGAAAAATTATATCAACTACTTAAACTCTATATCAAAAAGTAATTAGTTATTCAAAATCTTTGTCTCTTTAGCAAACATACTACAATAATCCTTTAGTTTTGCCGCTAATTTATCCTCTCCTGTTGCTCGTTCTAAACTATTTGCCATACTTGTAAGTGTTTGATGATACATGATAAACATTTCATAAACAGGCATGTCTTTTGTCCATAAATCAATTTTCAATGTTTCTTTTTTTTTAGCTTGCCATAATGAAATCATCATTGATTTGATATTTGATTCTTTAGCATCAGTTGTATGCATCGAAATATTTTCAGGGAGATGATTTTCATCTAATTCAACTTCAATTTTTATAGTCTGTTTCATTTTCTGGGTTTATATTTAGAGTTATTTAAAATTTTAGAAAAATCGCTTTCTAACATTAATTCGTTAATAGAAACATTATTGTTTTTCATATAACTATTTACTATTTTGTATCCAATAAAATAGCCTAACCTAGCTGGTGCTTCTTTTGGCATTCCCTTAACAAATGGAGAATAATAAAAAAAACTTCTGTAATCTCTTTCTCTCTGTGAAAATAATAATTTATTTTCAATTATGAAGCTCCATATTTTACTTTCGTTATCTGATAACCATTCTATTTGTTGTTTTGAAAATCTTAAATTATTTTGAAATTTACTTGCAGGAAGAACATCTTTGATAAAAAACATTACCTTTCCATAATATATTAAACTGGATAAAAAATCTCCTTGGTGATCTTTTAAAAAATAATTATTACACCAGACCTCCACTACATTAGAAGCAATAAAAGCAGGATTTTTATAATCTCGTAAATATTTAGGCTCACCTAATAAACTATAAAACTTACTATTTTTACTTAAAAAGTTTTCTAAACCGATTCCGACCACATCATCATAAAAAACAACCCCATATTTAAACCCACCAAAAAAAGTATAAACTTCAGGTAAAGAGTAATTTGGAAAATATTTATTAATATTTGTAAAGGCTAAATCAATTTCCTTTTTTATTTGAGATAAATCTTTAAAAAAAAATGACACACTATCGTAGGCTTCGCGCATATCAGGATGATTTATAAATCTGAATAATTCATTCTTAAAATTTTCGTTCTTAATATCTTTTTGATTTAAAATATTGTTAGAGAAAAATTCACTGAAAACTGCATGATTAATTTCAAAATTATTAATGATATTTTGATAATTTTTATCATTAATAGAAAAAACTAATTCTTCATATCTATGGTAATTTAAATTAATTTTGTTTTTAACTTTAAAATTAAATATAGAATTAAGTACAAAAAACAATAATAAAACAATTGAAGTAAATAAAATTAACTTTTTCATTAACAACAAAAGTAAAAAGTTTTACTTTAAATTTGCAAATAATATGACAACTGAAAAAATTATTTCGTATATCACAAACTGGATTTTAGAATACAGTGAAAAAAATAATATCAATGGCTTTATTATTGGTATTTCTGGTGGCATTGACTCTGCTGTTACATCAATACTAACTGCAAAAACAAAAAAACCTTTACTTTGTCTAAACATGCCTATTCATCAAGAAAAGAAACAATTTGAAAGATCTAAAAAACACATTCATTTTTTACAAAAAAATTATAAAAATGTTAATTATAAAGAAGTTAATCTAAGTAAATTATTTGATCAGTTTAAAGGAACAATTTCTAAGGAAAAAAAATGCAATTTATCACTTGCAAATACTAGATCAAGACTTAGAATGACAACATTATATTATTATGCTCAATTAAACAACTATATAGTTGTTGGTACCGGAAACAAGGTGGAAGATTTTGGCATTGGTTTTTACACAAAATATGGTGACGGAGGCGTAGACATTAGTCCTATAGCTGATCTGCTAAAGTCTGAAGTTTATTTATTAGGAAAAAAACTCAATGTTATTAATGACATATTAGAAGCTTCTCCTACAGATGGTCTCTGGGATAACAATTTAACAGATGAAGATCAAATTGGTGCAACTTATGATGAATTAGAATGGGCTATGAAAAATAATAGTAAAGATAATTTATCAAAAAGACAAAAGGAGGTTCAGTCAATTTATTATAGACTCAATAAAATGAATAGACATAAAATGATACCTATTCCAGTCTGCATAATTCCAAAAAAGTAAAATCAATTTATTCTACTTTTCACTATATTTATTATTAAAAATATAATGAAAATAAATATCGATATTCTGCCTATATAATCACCATAAAGATTATAAAAAGTTCTAACTTTTTCATAATTTATATTGCTAGTAAATACAGTTTTTTCATCCCAATTAGTTTGACAAATAACTTTACCTCGATGATCTATTAAACCTGATATACCTGTATTTGCTGATCTTACAACATATTTTCTATGCTCTATTGCTCGCAAACGAGAATATTGAAAATGTTGCTTGTAACCAGCTGTATTTTTCCACCAACCATCATTTGTTATTACACACAAAAAATCTGGATTTTTTTGTGAAATAATTTGACCATATATACTTTCATAACAAATTAACGGAAGAATTTTGTCGTTTGATATTTGAAAATAACTGATATCATTATCGCTAGCTAATGACCCACTAATACCTCCAAGATCAACTGATAAATTTTCAAAATTATTTAGAAGTGTAGGGAAAGGTATTTTTTCTACTCCCGGAACCAATTTAGTTTTATGATAAACCAAGGTTTTTTTATTTGAGGAAAGAAAAATAGCTGAATTATAAGCATCATAATAATTTTTAGAATTTGAAAATTTTCTGGCTGTAACTGTCTGCTTATTATTATAGTATTTATAAGTAGTAGCTCCAATTAAAATATTTAATTCAGGAAAGTCTTCTTGTAATTCTTTAAGTAGATTTATACTTTTATTTTCATGTATTTTATTTTCCCATAAAGACTCTTGTATAGCAGTTTCAGGTCCAACTAAAAATTTAGTTTTTTTAGTAAGATTCTTTCTTGCAAGTTCTATAAAGCTTTTTATTTGACTTATAGGATCGGAACTAAATTTTTCATTATATGGATCAATATTTGGCTGAACAACAACTATCTCAACATTATTATATTCGCTACTTTCTTTTGTAAATAAATTTGCTATACAAACTAAAAATATACTTAAAAACAATAAAAGGAAATACTTCAGTTTTTTAAAAAATAATAACTTAAATAATAATATATTAATTATTAAAATAAAAACTGTTCCCCCTAGAACTCCAGTAAACTCATACCACTGTACAAAATAAGTTGTATTAGCAAAAACATTTCCAAGTGTTAACCACGGCCAAGATAGATCCCAGTTTAGATGTAAATATTCCATCGAAATCCAACAGGATATAAAAATTAAAGATCTAAAACTATTTTCTCTAAAACATTGCAACGATAATGATATATAAAACGCCAATGTCATTAACAATGAATTAATAACAAATGCACATACTGCTCCAAATAGTGTTGCGTGATAAATCCAATAGGTTGTTAGAAAATTAAAAATAAAAAATGATAAAAAAAGATGAGAAAATAATTTTACTCTACTAAAATTATTTTTACTTGTCTCTTTTGATAAAAGATAAAAAAGAGGAACAAATGCAACAAAAATTATATATGAAATACCACCAATATTTGGCCAAGAAATCGCCAATAAAAAGCCACTTAATATCGATAATAAAAAAGATTTCATTTCAGTTACAAATATTATCATATTTTTGTTGAAATGAACGTAATTTCTAAAAATATACCTAATTTATTAACTTGTTTAAACTTAATTTTAGGCTTGATATCAATTAGTTTTTCTTATAAAGGAAATTTGCAGATAGGAACAATTTTAATTTTTTCAGGACTATTTATAGATTTTTTTGATGGATTTTCTGCAAGACTGCTAAATGCTTATAGTGAGTTTGGCAAACAACTAGACTCACTAGCAGATTTAGTTACATTTGGAATCGCACCATCTACTATAATATATCAATTACTTCATTATAAAATTTTTAATACGTATTTTTTTGAAAGTCTAAATACTGATTTTAGTATAGCTTATATCGCATTCATATTTCCGGTATTTGGAGCTATTAGACTAGCTAAATTTAATTTAGACACTAAACAACAAGAAAATTTTATTGGACTTCCTATTCCAGCAGCTGGAATGTTTTTAGCATCATTATCTTTTTTTGATGAAAAAATATTAACTATAAATATACTCTTTTTATGCTTATTTATATTATCAGTACTATTAGTTTCGAAAATAAATTTATTTTCACTTAAAATAAAAAATTATGAGATAAATAAATCTAGAATAAATTTTTTCAGAATAATACTAATTATTTCTTCTTTAATTTTATTCTACTTTTTTAATTTTGTAAGCATACCCGTAATAATATTAATATATATAACTTTGTCGTTAACACATAATTTATTAAAATGAAATTTTTAGCCGAAATAAATATTATGCCTTTAAAAACTCTACTTGATCCACAAGGTAAAGCTGTTTCATCAAGTATGAAAAATATCAATCTAAAAGAAGTATCTAATGTAAGAATTGGAAAACATATTACATTAGAAGTAGAAGCTGAAAATGAGGAAACTGCTTCTATAAAAGTTAAGCAGGCTTGTGAAAAAATACTTTGCAACCAAATTATGGAATACTTTGATTATAGTATTAAAAAACTATAATTATTCTCGTAATTCAAAATTTCTTCCTAAGTAAACTTTTCTAACTTGTTTATCGTTAGCAAGCTCTCTAGCTGTTCCAGATTTAAGTATTTTTCCTTCAAACAAAAGGTATGCTCTATCTGTTATAGTAAGTGTTTCATGGACATTATGATCAGTTATCAAAATTCCTATTTTTTTCTTTTTCAATTTTCTTATAATATTTTGAACATCTTCGACAGCAATTGGATCAACTCCAGCAAAAGGCTCATCAAGCAAAATAAATTTTGGATCTAAGGATAATGCTCGTGCAATTTCAGCTCTTCTCCTCTCACCTCCTGATAAAACGTCTCCATTACTATCTTTTACTTTTTCCAGTCCAAATTCTTCAATCAATTGATTGCATTTATATATCTGATCTTTTTTTGTAAGATTAGTCATTTCTAGAACTGACAAAATATTGTTTTTTACTGACATTTTTCTAAAAATTGATGCTTCTTGAGCTAGATATCCTATTCCTAACTTTGCTCTTTTGTACATAGGAATATTTGTTATGTTTTTTTTATTTAAAAATACATGACCACTATTGGCTTTTATTAAACCAACAATCATATAAAAAGAAGTTGTTTTTCCTGCCCCATTTGGGCCTAGCAAACCAACTACTTCTCCCTGTTTAACTTCAAGACTAACATTCTTAACTACAGCCTTATTCCCATAATACTTTGATAAATTTTCTGCTTTTAACATTTACTTTTTAATTACAAATGAACAAATTTTAATACTAATTTCATATAATACTAGTAGCGGAAGAGACACCAATATTTGAGACATAATATCAGGTGGTGTAATAATTGCTGATAAAATAAGTGCCACAACCATTGAGTGTTTTCTAAACCTTCGCATTAGACCAGGAGTTAAGAAACCTAATTTAGTAAAAAAATATACTAGCATTGGCAACTCAAATATTAAACCATTTGCTAAACACAATGTAGAAATTGTTGTGACAAAAGATGACAAACTTATCTGATTAACAACTAAATCACTCACCTGGTAAGATCCTAAAAAATTTATAGTCAATGGAGAAATAATATAGTATCCAAAACAAACCCCAGTTACAAATAAAAAAGAGCCAAAAAAAACTATTCCACGCGCAATTTTTGATTCTTTGTCATAAAGTGCAGGACTAATAAACCTCCAAATTTCAAATAAAATATATGGAAAAGCTAGTATAAAACCTGCAATCAATGATACAATTACATGAGAGTAAAATTGACCACTCATACTTATATTAATCAACGAAAATGGAGATTTAACAAAACAAAAAAAATCATTAAAACCAAAAGATTTTGAAAAATTACATAATATTTTATATGTTATAAAATTTGGCTCTTTTGGAGCTAATATAATATTATCAAAAACAATATTTTTAAAAATAAAGGCAAAAATTGCAAATAACAGAATTGAAATGATTGATCTAATCATATGCCATCTAAATACTTCTAAATGATCTAAAAACGACATTTCCTTTTCTTTTCTCATTACACTAACTCTTGTTTAAGTATTTCATTAATATGAATAATCCCCATATACTCATTATTTGATGTAACTATAATTTGATTGATTTTATTTTTCTGCATATATAATAAACCGTCATATGCTAGAACATTTTTATCTAATGTTTTTGGATTTACAGACATGATATCTTTTGCTATAACTTTAGTGATGTTACTTGTTTTTTGAAGCATTCTTCTTAAGTCACCATCAGTTATTATACCTACCAGATTTTTATTTTTCACTACTGCGGTAGCACCTAGACATTTATTTGATATTTCAAAAATTACTTTTTGAAGATTATCATTGTAATTTACAGATACAAAACTAGTTTTACTTATCAGGTCTTCTAAACTAATTGATATTCTTTTTCCTAAAGTTCCGCCAGGGTGGTTCTTAGCAAAATCTCTTTTAGTAAAATCGTTGCAATATAGCAATGAAACTGCTATTGCATCTCCCATTACTAATTGATTTGTTGTTGATGAAGTTGGTGCTAAATTATTTAAACATGCTTCTTTTTCAACACCTACATCTAAAACATAATCAGCATATTTAGCTAAAAATGATGATCGATTACCAGTGATAGCTATTAACTTATTTTGTAAATCTCTAATTTGAGAAACTAATAATTTAATTTCATCTGTGTTACCACTATTTGAAATACAAATAATAATATCCTCATTTTTTATTACTCCTAAATCTCCATGAACCGCTTCAGCCGCATGAACAAAGATAGCGGGGCTTCCTGTAGAATTTAAAGTTGCTACAATTTTATTTGAAATATTAGCGCTTTTACCAATAGCTGTAATAATAATCCGCCCCTTATTTTGATATAATACATTAATAATATCAACAAAGTTATCATCAATCTTATTGATTAACTTCTTAGCTTCATCAACCTCTATTGAAATACAATTTTGGGCAATTTTTTTTATGTCTTTTTTAGATTTCATTAATAAAAATATTATATTCGTTACACAAAAATATCAATTTAATTTAAGAATGAATGTTTCTAAAGAAACTCTACTTAAGAATTTAAAAAACATTTTCGGATTCGATAAATTTAGAAGAAAACAAGAAGAAATAATTTTAAACTTATTGAATGGGAAAGACAGTATGGTAATAATGCCTACTGGAGGAGGAAAATCAATGTGTTACCAACTACCTGCAGTTTTATCAAGTGGTTGTGCAATTGTTGTCTCTCCATTAATTGCTTTAATGAAAAATCAGGTTGACGTTCTTAGAGGATTTTATAAAAACGATAGTATTGCTCATGTTTTAAACTCATCATTATCAAAAAGTCAAAGTAATAAAGTTAAATCTGATATTGCATCAGGAAAAACAAAGTTAGTCTATGTTGCTCCTGAATCATTAATTAAAAAAGAAAATATTCTGTTTTTCAATGAAATTAATATTTCTTTCTACGCTATTGATGAAGCACATTGTATTTCAGAATGGGGACATGATTTTAGACCAGAATATAGAAAGCTTAGAGAGATAATAAATAAAATTGGGCCAGCTCCCGTAATTGCTCTGACAGCAACAGCAACAAAAAAAGTTAGACAAGATATAATGAAGAATCTAAAAATTAATGAAGGTAAATTATTTATTGATTCATTTAATAGATCTAATTTATTTTATGAAATAAAACCTAAACTTGATGTAATTAAACAAATTATTCAATATATAAGTGAAAAAGGAGAATCATCAGGAATAGTTTATTGTTTAAGTAGAAAAAAAGTTGAAGAAGTTGCAGAAACATTACAAATTAATGGTATAAAGGCACTTCCTTATCACGCTGGACTAGAAGCTAAAACAAGAGCTGAAAACCAAGAAGCTTTTTTAATGGATGATTGCAACGTAATAGTAGCTACCATTGCCTTTGGAATGGGAATTGACAAGCCTGATATTAGATATGTAATTCATCATGATATTCCAAAAAGTTTAGAAGGATATTATCAAGAAACTGGCAGAGCTGGAAGAGACGGAGGTAAAGGAGATTTAATTACATTTTACGATTACAAAGATATTGAAAAACTTGAAAAATTTTTACAAGGAAAACCTGTAGCAGAACAAGAAGTTGGTAGATTGTTAATTATGGAAACTATTGCTTTTTCCGAAACTGCAATGTGCAGAAGAAAATATCTTTTACATTATTTTGGAGAGGAATTTAATAGTGATAACTGCAATAAAATGTGTGATAATTGTAAAAATCCTAAAGAAAAAATTGAGGGTAAAAAATATATTGAATTACTAATCAAAACTATTATTGACTGTAAAGCACGATTTAAACCTAAAGAAATGGCTAAAATTATGGTTGGTGAAAGTAACTCATTAATAAAACAACATATGTCACAAATAGAATTTTGTTTTGGAAAAGGAAAAGAAAAGAATATTAATTTTTGGCATTCAATTATAAGACAAACTTATGTCCAAAAATTAATTACTAAAGAGATTGAAAGCTATGGAATATTAAAAATTACCGAAAAGGGTAAACTTTTTCTTAAAAACCCATATAGCATCATGATTACTGAGGATCACAACTACGAAAATACTTCTTCATCTAACAATATTCAAAGAGGTCAAGCCGCCGATATGGTTTTATTTAAAATATTAAAGAACTTGAGAAAAAATATGGCTAAAAGAATTGGATTACCTCCAGCTATTTTATTTATGGAGCCATCTTTGATTGATATGGCAAACCAATACCCAACAACTCTTGAAGAATTAGCACAAACACAAGGAGTAGGACATGGAAAAGCAAATAAATATGGAAATGAATTTGTTAAAACAATCAAGCGTTACGTAGATGAAAATAATATTATTAGACCGCAAGATATTGTTGTAAGAAGTGTCCCAAATAAATCAAATAATAAAATATACATTATTCAATCACTTGATAGGGCTCTAAATATTGATGATATCGCAAAAGGAAAAGGGTTGACAAGCGAAGAGCTTTTACTAGAGATGGAAGAGATTGTTGAGAAGGGAACTAAATTAAATTTAAGTCATATCATTAAAGAAATGATGGATAATGATGAACTAGAAGAAATTCACGCATTTTTTAAATCTACTGAAAATTTTTCTTTTGATGAAGCAAGGCTAGAATTTACAGAAGATGAATTTACTGATGATGAAATTAGACTATTGAGAATTGATTTTATTTCACAAATTGCAAATTAATGAATACTCTAATTATCTCAAGTTCTTTATCTAAAAATTCAAAATCATTTGTATTGTGTAAAGCAGTTCAAAAAAAACTATTAGCATATAAAGTTAATGTTACTCTTATTGATGCAAGAAACATATCAATTAATAAATATCACCACAAAGATACTGATGATAAAAAATGGTTGTCTAAGCAAATTAAAAAAAATGACAATATAATTATTGGAATGGGTGTACATAATTTTAGCATTAATGACAATTTAAAAATAATTCTTGATAATTGTTTCTCAGAAGCCAACGGTAAGTTTTTTGGAATTATTTGCGCAGCAGGTGGCGAAAAAAGTTATTTATCAACCATACATTTAACGCAAATTTGTATGAACCAATGGAAAATGATACAATTACCTCAAATCATATATGCTACACATAAAGACTTCAATGATGATAAAATTGTTTCAAATCAATTAATAGAAATAATTAAAAAATTTACAGATGAATTTCTTTGCATTGGAAAAAAGCTACTTAACTAACTTTTAATAGAAATATAAGCCATTAAACCTGTAGATATCTCAAGTGCATTTTCATCAATATTAAAAGTTGATGTATGTAACTGACTATTTATACCTTTAGAAAAATTTGATGTTCCTAATCTATAAAAACAAGCAGGAACTTTTTGCGAAAAATATGCAAAATCTTCTGCAGTTAATCTTTCAGGCAAAATAACTACATTATCATTTCCTAAATATTTTTTAGCATTTTTTATAGTTTCTTTAGTTAAAATATTATCATTAATTAAACACGGATAGCCTTTTTTAATATTTAAGTCAACACTTACAGAACATTCTGAAGAAATTATATTTATAATCTTCTTTATGTTTTGATGAGATTTTTTTCTAAACAACTCATCTAAAGCTCTAAATGTTCCTTTTAAATATACTGATTCCGGAATTACATTTGTTGAACCATTTGCTTCAACAAAACCAATAGCAAAAACTGATTTAATTGACTTGTCATTTTTAAAAAAATTATCGAGTGCAATAATAATTTTAGAAGCTGCTAAAATTGGATTATTATATTTTTCTTTTAAAGCAGCGTGTCCTCCTTTTCCATTTACCTTTATATATATCTCGTCTGTTGAAGCCATATATTTTCCAATTTTAAAACCAACTTTTCCAACTTCTAAATCAGGAAAAACATGTTGAGCAAAAATTTTTTTAACCATTGGATTTTTCAAAACCCCTTCTTTAATCATTTGACGAGCACCTCCAGGAAGCATTTCTTCAGCTGGTTGAAAAATAAACTTAATAGTTCCTTTCCAAAAACTTTTCATATTGTTAAGAATTCTTAATGTTCCCAAAAGAGAAGCAGTATGAACATCATGACCACATGCATGCATTACTCCAGAATTTATTGAGCAATATTCAACATTATTTTCTTCCATTATTGGTAAAGCATCAAAATCCGCTCTTAATGCAACTGTTTTTGAGTCTGGCTTATCACTTTTTAATATTGCTACTATACCATTTCCAGCTATATTATCTTCAAATACAATATTCCAATCATCTAAAATTTTCTTTATATATCTAGATGTATTATATTCTTTAAAAGACAACTCAGGGTTTTTATGAAGATGTCTCCTAATTTCAACAATTTCTTCAAAATATTTTTTAGATAAATACTTTATTTTCTCAATCATTATACAAATATAAATAACTTCTATATTTGTAAAAGTATACAAGTTTAAATATGAAAATAAAAAAATTTACATTTAATCCATTTGCTGAAAATACATATGTTATCTATGATGAAGGAACCAAAGATTGTATAATTATCGATCCAGGATGTTATGAATCAAATGAAGAAAAAATTCTATTAAATTTTATTTTATCAAACAAACTTGTTCCCTCAAAACTAATTAACACTCATTGTCATATAGATCATGTTTTTGGTAATAATTTTGTAATGAAAAATTGGAATGTTGAATTATTTATTCATAAAAAAGAAGAGGAATTATTGAGTCAATCACAAAATATTGCAAAATCTTATGGATTCGAAAATTATAAAATTTCTCCTAAAGCTGATAAATTTATAGATGAGAATGATAATATATCAATAGGTGATGAAAAATTAAAGATATTTTTCACTCCAGGACATTCACCAGGACATATTTGCCTACATAATAAAAAACATAATATTTTAATTTCAGGTGACGTAATTTTTATGAACAGTATTGGAAGAACTGACTTGCCAGGTGGAAATTACAAAACACTTATTGACAGTATAAAGACAAAAATCATTAACTTACCGGAAGAAACAAATATTTTTTGCGGGCATGGTCCTTCAACAACTTTAATTAAAGAAAAAATAAATAATCCTTTTTTAAATTAATAATTTAAAAAACATCTATCACCTCCATTATAGTTCTAAAAGAAACTACTTTATCACCAAACTTTTTAGAATGTTTTTGTTGTAATAAAGGAGCGTAATTAACTTGATAATTATGTAAATCTTTCATGCTATTACAAGAATATGATACTGCAAATGTATAACCGCTATCATTGTTTGTAATTACTCGGTTAATTTGAGCTTTTGTAAAAATTTTAGTGGATAAAATTTCAGGTATATGATCATTTCTCATCCAGTTTAACCAATCTTGTATAATTGATTCATCTATACCTATAGTAACATTATATATTATCATTTATAACTATTCATTTTATCCCCTCTAATTGATCTGAATCTAATTCGTGCTTCGGCTGTATAAATACTATTTGAATATTGTAAAATTAATTTTTCATATAGATTTTTTGCGTTCTCTAAATCATTAATTTTTTCAAATAATTTAGCTTTTTTAAATATTGCATCATCTGCCAAAATATCAAAACTATAATCTTGAATTACTTTTTCATACATTTCCAATGCAAGATTAAAACTATCACTTCTACAATATATATCCGCTTTTCTCATATAAATTTCATCTTCAAGTGAATGTCCAGGGAAATTATTTAAGATTGAATCGAACTTTAAAAATGCTTGGGTAAAATTATTTTGAAAAATGAATAAGTCGGCTTTTGCAAATGTTTTCATAGGGTACTCTGCAGTATCCAAGTTATAATTATCTGTTATTAACAAGGATAATTTCATTGCATCGTTAGCAATTAGTTTTGAAGTTGATGCTTTAAGAACTTGTAACTGTGCTTGTGCCCAAGAAAAATCACCTTGAAAATATGCGATTTTTGCTCTCCTTAATTTTGCTTCATGGCCAATGGGACTCTCTCGAAAATCCTTTTCAACTTGAGAATAAAATAATAATGATTCCCAAATATTTCCTAACAATAATTGTATATCTGCATACTCTAATTTACATTCTGCTAAATCAGTTGAGGAAATTTGATTAATATTTATTGCATCTTCAAGTAATATGCTCGCTTCATTCAACTGATTTAAGTGAAAGGCCTTAAAATTTGCATAATTTGATAGTAACAAAACAGTATTATTGTTTTTACCTAATTCGTTAATAAATTGAATGTATAAATCATCTATTTTATATAAATCTTTTTTCGAAGAAATTAACTTAGTCATCGCATACAGCTTATTTATACAAGAGGAAATATGCACTTCACTTTTTTTATTTAAACTCAAAATATAATTAAATGCATCAATTGCTATATCATATTCTTGGTAATCTAAAAGAGATTCTCCAATATCATATACGATTTTTCCGTCATTTTTACCTCTTTTATCTAGTGCCTTTGCCTGAACTAAAGCCATTTTAAAATCAGCAGACTGCATATATAACCAGATTAACATCTCTGTTAATTGCAAATTATTTATATTTTGATTAATTGATAGAAGTAATTGATTTTTAGCAACTTTATAGTTTTCAAAGTTTTCTATTCCATCATTATCTAAAAATTTTTGAATTTTTGATATAACTTGCTTTTTAGTTTTTGGATATTTAATAATACTATTTATATACTCTTTTATCATCATATTATTATCATCTAAATAAGAATACAATTCTGCTTTATAGATATTAAAATTATCTTTATCATTGATTTTTTCAGATTTTTCATAAATACTTAACGCTTTCTTATACATTTCATGGTTAATATATTTATTGGATAAATATCTAGATTGATTATATGTTCCATTAATGCTTTTAATAATCTCTAAATGTTTTTTTGTTGCTTCTCTTTTGTTACCGACTTTGTCTAAAACAATTACTAAATCTACTTGATAACCTAAATTTTGCTTTTGCTTTCTAAGCATAATGTTTACCAATTTTTTTGCATCATCATATTTTTTTAAATATAATAAAGACATATAGTATGGGCTATAATAAGAAGATAGAGAAGATTTTGGAGAGTCTTTATAAATTAAAACTGCTTTTTCATATTCACCATTAATATAATGTTGATAAGCTATTTTGTATTCTTTATTTTGAGAAATAGATAATGTTGGTAATAATAAAATTAATAACGTAATAAATTTAACCATTATAAAAATTCAAATCCAGTATACTTATGTAACACTTTGGGTAATTTTATTGTATTTTTTGTTTGATTATTTTCTAAAATAGCTGCATAAACTCTTGGAAGTGCTAATGCACTTCCGTTAAGAGTATGACATAAAGAAATATTTCCAGATTTATCTCTAAATCTTAATTTTAATCTATTAGCTTGATAACTTTCAAAGTTTGAAACTGAACTTACTTCTAGCCATCTTTTTTGAGCAGCGGAATATACTTCAAAATCAAAAGTTAAAGCAGAACTAAAACCTAAATCTCCTCCACATAATTTTAAAATTCTATATGGCAATTCTAAGTCATCTAAAATTTTTGAAACATGATCTACCATATCTTGTAAAATATTATAAGAATTCTCTGGTCTATCAATTTGTACTATTTCAACCTTATCAAATTGATGCAGTCTATTTAAACCTCTTACTTCTTTTCCATAAGAACCAGCTTCTCTTCTGAAACAAGGAGTGTAAGAAGTACATTTAACAGGTAATTCATTTAAAATTTTATTTCTAAATAAATTTGTAATTGGAACTTCAGCTGTTGGAATTAAAAATAAATCATCATTTGATATTTTATATAAATCTTCTTCAAATTTTGGCAATTGTCCAGTTCCAAAACCTGAATCTCTATTTACTATATGAGGTGGTAAAAATTCTTGATAACCTGCTTCGATATTTTTATCTAAAAAGTAAGATATAAGTGCTCTTTGAAGCTTAGCTCCTTTACTAGTATATACAGGAAATCCAGATCCTGTTATTAAATTTCCTAACTCAAAATCTATCAATTTATAATCTTTAATTAATTCCCAATGAGGTTTAGCACCTTTATCTAATGATGGTATTTTTCCTGATTCTTTTATAATTTTATTATCGTTCTCTGAAGATCCAACAGGAACTGAAATATGAGGTACATTTGGTATTTCTAAAAGAATATTAATTATTTTTTTTTTCTAATTCTTCTTTTTCAGTGTTTAATTTTTTAATCTTAACTTTTAAATCTGAAACAGATAATTTTAAATCATTTGCAATATTTTCCCTTCCAGATTTATAATATTCTCCTATTGATTTTGCTATTTTTTTGGATTCTGATAATAATTGATCTGTTTTTTGTTGATTTATTTTTCTTTCATCATCAAAATTAAACAAATCACTTATAGATTCTTCTAAAGAAAAATTTTTTACTTTAAGCAATTTAATCACATGATCCTTATTATTTCTAAGATATTTTAAATCTAACATATTTTAATTTTTACTAAACAAATTTAAACAAAAAAACTCTTGATTTTCAAGAGTTTTAATAGCACTTAATATAATAACAAAATTAATTTATAGTTTCAACTGAGACATACGACTTATTATTCTTCTTTTTGGTAAACTTAACTTTTCCATCAACTAATGCAAATAAGGTATGATCTTTTCCTACACCAACATTTTTACCTGCATTATGCTTCGTTCCTCTTTGCCTGACAATAATATTACCTGCGATTATATTTTGTCCACCAAATATTTTCACACCTAGTCTTTTACTTTCTGACTCTCTACCGTTTTTACTGCTACCTGCTCCTTTTTTATGCGCCATGTCTTAATTAATTATTAAATTTATTTTTTAATTGTAGTCTTCTTAGCTGTAGTCTTCTTAGCTGTAGTCTTCTTAGCTGTAGTCTTCTTAGCTGTAGTCTTCTTAGCTGTAGT
>MDSV01235375.1_pt1 | contig 19813 bp, 15 predicted proteins | sample 810851 | NCBI WGS metagenome assembly MDSV01 (sample SAMN05326640, study PRJNA326480) | marine metagenome | isolation source: seawater | place: Atlantic Ocean: North East | collected 2012 | reverse complement strand
TCTTTCAAGCTCAGAATCAGTATATGGTTTTAACCAAGGCTGAAGAGGCAATCTTGACTGAAAAGCATTACTATACTTATCTTCAGAAATTTTAAGCTTCTTAACTATAAGTTCGGTAGTCTTAAAAACTTGATGTCTATAACATTTTTTATGTGCTTCAGAACCAACTGAACAACAATCATCTACTTTTAAACAGTGGTTTTTAGTAGTATCAGAAATTTTTATATGACTTTCTGGTATGCCATGATAAGAAAATAAAATGTGGTCGTATTCTATACCTTTTAAATTTTCTGAAATACTATTACACATAACATCTATGTATTGTTTATCATCATAAAAGGGAGGTATTATAGTTTGATTTAGTTTTGGAAAATGCTCTTTAATTTCATTATTAACTTTCTCGATAACGGTTTCATATGAAGACATTGCATAATGAGGATATAGAGGAAGAACAATAACTTCAGAAACACCTTTATCAACTAACCTTTTAAGGCCTTTATATATTGAAATTGATCCGTATCTCATTGATAGAGATACAGGAATATTAACACCTCTCTCTACTTTATTAAACAGTCTTTTAGATAAAACAATTAATGGAGACCCTTCATCCCACCAAATTTTTTTATATGCTTTAGCAGATTTTTTTGGTCTAGTATTTAATATAATTCCTTTAACTAATAACCATCGCAGAAAATAATTATACTCTATTACTCTCTCGTCCATTAAAAACTCATCTAAATATTTTTTAACATCTTTTATAGACGTGCTATCAGGTGACCCAAGGTTTATCATCAAAAGACCTTTCATAAATTAAATTGTTTTTGAGTATGTCCCTATTTTTTGTTTAACTAAAGGATCGAAGCGCATAGAAATATTTCTAGTAAATAACCTCCCACTTTTATGTATTGTAATTTTCTCTCCATCAATATCCATTAAACCATCCTCCATAAAATCTTTAAAATTGGATGAGTCATATTCTAATATGCTTATTATCTCATATAAGGGACAATTAAAGTATTTAGCAACTTCACGAAAATCAACATAATAATTACACATAACAGCGTTAATAACATGTCTAATTACTTTTTCATTATAACTCAGAGAATAACCTCGATAAACAGATAGATTATTCTTCTCAATATTACGAATATACTCCATTGTATTTTTAAAATTTTGACTGTACGCTGAATCTAATTGAGATATTGCTGAAGCACCAAAGCCATATACCTGACCGGTGGTTTCCCTAGTGCAATAACCCTGAAAATTACGATGTAATTTTTTTTCTTTTAATGCGATTGCAAATTCATCATCAGGTTTGGAATAATGGTCCATACCAATTGAAACATATCCAGCTTGTGTTAATTGATCATATGAGTTTTCGTACATCTTAGCCTTACTCTCAGGTGATGGAAATCCGATTTCTTCTAAGACCTTCTGTCTAGGTAGTACAGATGGAACGTGAGCATAAGAAAATGTAACAATTCTATCTGTTCCTAAGCTTATTGCTCTCTCTATAGTTGTTTTGAAACTATCAACTGTTTGAAGTGGGAGACCATATACTAAATCAATGTTAGTTCCTGAAAATCCTGTTTCTTCAATCTTTTTAACTATGTCTTCTAAGGGTCTTTTTGATTCTCTTCGATTAATAGCATCCAGAACATCTTTTCTAAAATCTTGTATTCCAATTGATATTCGGTTAAACCCATATGTTTTTAAAAGATCGATATGCTTAAACTCTAAATGTGCAGGATTGCACTCAATAGCCATTTCGTAATTTTCTGAGAAATTAAATCTTTCTTTTAATTTAAGAGTTATTTTCTCAATGAATTTATAAGAGATAGCATTTGGAGTTCCCCCTCCCCAGTGAACCTGTGTTAAATTTCTATTTTGATCTATTCTATCAGCTACATAGTCTATTTCTTTAATGACTGCATCTACATACCTTTCCAAGAAGGGGCGGGAAAAACCTGTTTCAGTTGTACAACCACAAAAGTGACAGATTTGAGGACAAAAAGGAACATGTACATATATTGATATATTGTTTGGGTTCTCTGAATTTGATAATTCAATACTTTCAATATAATTTTTATTGCCGTAATTTTCATTAAAAAAAGTTGCTGGAGGATAAGAAGTATAACGGGGTCCAGACTCGTTATATTTTTTAATTAATTTTCTATAATTATCAATCATTACTTTCTATTCCAATTAGCTTCTTTTATCCACTCAACCACATGCTTAACTTTTAGGTAATCAATATCTGGTAAGAAACCATGTCCAAGATTAAAAATCCAGTCGTGATTTTTTTCACCAAACGTTAACAAACCATTTAAATACATATCAATCTCTTCATATGAAGAATAAAAGAGTCTAGGATTCATATTTCCCTGAATACCTACACTATTATCAACAATGTCTCTTGCATATTCAAGAGATAAATTCCAATCTATGCTAACAAAATCACATATATCTTTATTTATATACTTTAATCCATCATTAAAGTTTTTTGGGAAGAAAATAGTAGGAACATTATTATCTCTAGCAACATCTAAGATCTTAACTGATAATGGAAGTATTAATTCTTTATATAATTCAGAAGGAATTATCCCACAATATGTTTCAAATAACTGAAAACAATCTATACCTGCATTAACTTGACCCTTAATATATTCAATCGAAGCATCAGTTAATTTTTCTAAGATTTCTATACTTTCTTTTTTATGCGAATAGAAAAACTTTAAAGCATTATTAAAACTTTTATCTTTTTCATTTCCCCTAAACATAAATAAAAAAGTAGTCAAAGGCCCTCCACAAAACCCGATTAGAGGAACTTTATCATTTGTCATCTTAATCTCTTTGATATTGGAGTAAACATGATCAAGTTTTGACGAATCGAATGTAAAAGATGATACATCTTTCTTGGTAATTGGATTGTGAAATTTAGGCCCATTTTCAGTAAACTCTAATTCCATTCCAATAGATTCTGGTATAATAAGTATATCAGAAAACAGTATAGCTGCATCAACACCTAAATCCTTAATTGGCATGAGAGTTACCTCAGATGCTAACTCTTTATTTTTCATTAAACTATTAAAGCTATGAGATAGTTTTAGCTTTTGGTATGAGGGGAGAATTCTTCCGGCTTGTCTCATAAACCATACTGGAGGTCTCTTAGTTTTATGACCTGATAAAGTATCCAAAAATATGGAGTTCATAATTATATGTTTTGTAAAGCAATTTTATTTGATGCGATTATTTTATCTATATCTTTCTCTGATATAGATGTTGAAAAAAAGCAACACTCATATTGAGAAGGAGGCAAATATATACCCATATCTAACATATTTTTAAAATACTTAGCATATTTCTCTGTATCACAATCTAGAGCCTCTTCAAAATTAGAAACCCTATTACTATTTGTAAAAAATAAGGTCATCATTGAACCTACCCTATTTATAACTGCTTTTGTATTTGTTTCTTCAATATTTTTAATAAACCCAGTATGAATTTTAGCTGAAATTTCTTCAAGATTTTCAAAAATACTAGAATTAAGTCTGTTTAAAACAGATAGCCCAGCATTCATTGCAAGGGGATTGCCAGATAATGTTCCTGCCTGATAAACTGGACCTTGAGGTGCTAAACAATCCATGATTTCTTTTTTTCCACCATAAGCACCTACCGGTAACCCTCCACCAATCACTTTTCCAAGTGTTGTAATATCTGGAATAACACTATATAATTCTTGAGCACCTCCAGCAGCAACTCTAAATCCTGACATAACTTCATCGAAAATCAAAAGACATTTATACTTAATAGAAAGTAATTTTAATTCTTTTAAAAAATTATGATTTGGGATTACTAAGCCCATATTCCCTGCAATTGGTTCAACAATTATTGCTGCTACTCTGTCTAGATTTTGCTTTAAAATTTCTTCAACCGAATTAGAATCATTATGATTTGCAATTAGTGTGTCTTTTGCAATATTTTTAGTAACACCAGGGCTGTCAGGCAACCCAAGAGTTAAAGCTCCAGATCCAGACTTAATTAAAAAACTATCTCCATGACCATGATAATTACCAGCAAACTTTATGATTAACTCTTTTTTAGTAAAACCCCTTGCTAACCTTATAGCACTCATGGTAGCTTCTGTGCCTGAATTAACCATTCTAACTGATTCAATAGAAGGCACCATTTTAATTATTTTTTTTGCCATTTCTGTTTCGATCAATGTTGGTGCTCCATACGACGTCCCTTTTCTTGAACTTAAATTAATTGAGGAAATTGTTTCGTTATCCGAATGACCAAAAATTAATGGGCCCCAAGAAGAAACACAATCTATATATTCATTTCCATCAATATCATATAATTTACTTCCCGATCCTCTTTCAAAAAAAACTGGATTACATTGAACACTTTTAAATGCTCTAACAGGAGAGTTTACTCCTCCAGGTATTACTTTTAAGGATTCTTTATACGCCTCAATACTTTTCTTATACATTTTTATTGATTTTTTCGGCAATTTCAAGTGCATGATAGGAAATTATAGCACTAGCACCAGCTCTTTTCATAGATATTAAAATTTCAAATATAATGTTAGATCTATCAACCCAATTATTATTTGATGCTGCTGATACCATAGAAAATTCTCCACTAACATTATAAGCAATGATTGGAATATTATATTTTCCTTTTACTCTACTTATAATATCTAAGTAAGACATTGCAGGTTTAATAATTATAGCGTCTGCTCCTTCTTTTACATCTAACTCAACTTCTCTCAGTGCCTCAGCTGAATTTTTATAATTCATTTGGTATGTTTTTCTATCACCACTAGAAGGAGCGTTATTTGCTGCATCTCTAAATGGCCCATAAAATGCAGATGCATACTTAATACTGTAGGAAAATATTGGTATTTTTTGAAATCCATTTTTATCTAAAGATTGCCTAATGTGTAATACTCTTCCATCCATCATATCTGATGGTGCAATTACATCTGCTCCAGCTTGAACTAAAGAAATTGCTTGTTTACAAAGGTTTTGAACTGTACTATCATTATCAACATCGCCATCAATGATAGATCCACAATGACCATGAGTAGTATATTGACAATTACATAAATCAACTATGACTAGAATTTCAGGATATTTTGATTTTATAAACTTTATAGCATTTTGAACAATCCCATTTGCATCATGTGAAACTAATCCATGTTCATCTTTTTTTTCCGGAACACCAAATAAGATAATACTCTTAATTTTATTATTTAATATTTTATCAAAAATATCGGGTAACATATCTAGAGAGTATTGAAATTGCCCAGGCATTGACTTAATCTCATTTTTTATTTTCTTTCCATCACATACAAATACAGGATAAATAAGATCTTCAACTCTTAAATGTATATCCTCAACCATGTCTCTTATTAATGGATTATACCGCAGTCGTCTTAGTCTTGTGTTTGGATAGCTCATTTTTTATTTATTTGTAAAACAGAAATTATTGTCTCTGCAATTCCTTCATAACTTTGCATTTTTGAAGTTATCAAAGGATCATATCCTCTTTCTTTAATAAAAGAAGAGGTTGTCTCCCCAATGCTTATCAAAGATGTCTTTTTAGAATCATACAAATTATCAAATGATAAAAATCCTGAAGGACTAGTGAAAACAGTATAGGTCTTCTCATTATCTAATAATAGTTCTAAGTTTTTATTCATAACCTTAATAATTTCAGTTTTGTAAGAAACAAATTTCGTTAAAACACAAATCTTTTTTAAGTTTTCAAACAAGTAATTTTTTGCTAGATTTCCTTGTACTAACATAACCTTTTTAGAATTCAGTAGATTGGTGTTCTTTAAATCATCAAATAAAAGCTTAGAATAACTTCTTTTAGCTTTGAATACAGGATCAATATTATATTTTTGAAGGGCTAGACTTGTTTTCGAGCCTATACTTATTGTTTTAATTTTGGATATATATTGTGATTTTACAACTTCGTTTTCAAAAAAATACTTTACACCATTTTTAGAAGTAAATATGAAAAAATCATAATCAGCTAATGAAACGTTTATTTTCTTTCTATTGCATGATGTTTTTATCATAGGATAATGAAAGGTTTTGATCCCATTTTCATTTAACAGATTAAAACCGTCTATTTCTCCCTCATTAGTTAAAATAACATTATAGCTCATAATTATTATTTATAATTATCGAGTCTCACCTAGAATCTTATCTCCACCGCTATTTAGTATTGAACGAGCTAGATCAACTCCGATATTTACATTAGTGGTATACTCCATATTTAGCTCATTTGTTATGCTTTTTTTACCATTTAAAGATAGAACTGTACCTTTTATAGTTACTACATTATTTTCAATTTTACAGTAAGCGCCAATAGGTGATGTACATCCACCTCTTAAAGTTTTTAAAAACATCCTTTCTTGAGCAATGCAAAGTCTAGTATTTTTATGATCTAATACTGATACCATATCTTTAATCTCACCTTCATTTCTTGTTTCAACAGCAATAGCGCCTTGACCAGGGGCATTAAGCATTTGAGCTTCGCTGAAATAATTTGATATCCTATTTAAAAATTTAAGTCTTTGTAATGCTGCGGCCGCAATAATTAAACCATCGCAATAACCATTATCTAGTTTATTTATTCTTGTATCAATATTTCCTCTAATACTTATGACATTTAGTTTAGGGTTAAGTCGTAAGACCTGAGCTCTTCTTCTATTTGATGAAGTAGCTACTACTGAATTTGGCTTTAATTTTTCAAAAGGAATATTATTTGTTGACAAAAATGAATCTCTATGATCAGCTCTTTTTAAAATAGCAGCATTAAATAAATGAGGATGCGTATCAACTGGCAAGTCCTTTAAACTATGTACTGCTATATCGATCTCACCCCTGATTAAACTTTCTTGAATTTCTTTAACAAAAAAACCTTTTTCTATAGATAACTCTAAAGACTCATCTAGACACTTATCCCCTTTAGTTATAATTTTTTTTAACTTAAAATTATGGTTAGGATATTGTATTTGGAGTTTTTTGAGTACCTGATTTGTTTGATATAGAGCTAATTTGCTGCCTCGAGTTCCTAAAACAATTTTTCTACTCATCATTAAATATTTTTTTAATCACCTCAAGAGCGCTTTTATCTTTACCATTATTACTTGCAAGACGAATTTTCTTGACTAAATGATCTGACAGCTTATCATAAATTCTATTCATTTTAATATTTAAATTTTCATCATTATTATTTTCAATTGATGATTTTAAATTCATGTTATTTTGTATTAAAATTTTTATTTTATTCTTTATAGATAAAATTGATGGTCTTAACTGTCTGGAATTAGCCCACTCATCAAACTCATTTAAAAAACTGTCAATGATTTTTTGAGACTTATCAATTTCGGCTTTTCTTTTATTATAATTTTGATTTACAATATCTTTTAAATTATCAATATTAATTAATTGTATATTTCCGATTGATGATATATCGTCATTTATATTTCTTGGGACTGAAAGATCTATAAATAATAAGGTTTGGTTTTTCTTAGAATTATATACTTTTTCTATATCTTTTTTTGATATAAGAGGCTTTTCAGAAGAAGTAGAGAAAACTACAATATCTACATCATTAATTTTCTTCTGCATTTGATTATAAGGGATGGTTTTCAAATCATAGGTTTCTGCGAATCTCTTTCCTTTTAATTCAGTTCGATTAGTAATTAATATATTTTTTACTTTTTTATTTAGAAGATGCTTAACAAGTAATTGAGATGTTTCTCCGGCGCCCACACACAAGAAACTTGTCTTAGTTAAATCATATTTTTTTGATATCATTTCAACGGCAGCATAACTAACAGATATCGCGCCTTTACCAATATCTGTATTAGACCTAACATATTTACCTGTTTCGAATGATTTTTGAAACATTCTTTCCAGTATTGGCCCTAATACGTTTTTATCTTTTGCAAAATAAAAAGCATCTTTTAATTGATCAACAATCTGAAATTCACCAATTATCATAGACTCCAAGCCTGATATCAATCTAAATAAATGTCTTGAGACTTCTAAAGTTCCATTTTTAGTTGAGACAAACGGTGATAGCCCTTCAGAATACTTTTTATATTTTACCAAACATTTCATTATTAAATGAAATATTTTCTTTTCTTCCCCTATGTGATTTTCATATTCGTAATAGAGTTCTGTTCTATTACAGGTAGATAATATAACAAGCCCCTCAATTGGGCATTCAGATGATAAGAGTTCAAAAAATTCCATTTTTTCACTCTCCTGAAAATAAAATTTTTCTCTTACCTCAATCGGTGAGGTTTTAAAATTTATACTAATAAGACCTATCAAACTAAAATTTTTTCAAAAGTAAATCTAAATATCTTGATCGAAGAATAAATATTTAAGAAATTTTATGAGATAAATATCCTTAAAGCATTATTTAGATTTAGTCTAAATCATATTGAGACGCTAAACTGCACTATTTAAAAAAACTTAAACAAAAAAAGATTTTATTTGGAATTATTCTAAATAGAGAATATTATTGCAAAAATTTAATTAAAAAAATACCGTAATGAAAAATTTTAAACAATTACTAATTATGTTCTTGGGTATATTTCTGGTTGCATGTGATGATGAGCCCGATCCAGTAACAATAACAGTTACACCCCCTGCAACATATACCTTTGAAAGAGGTGGACAGAGCTCTGTCTCTTATAGCGGCCAGTCAGCAAGGCTTGAAATGGCAGCTGAACTTGGAACTTGGCTTAATACACCTATAAAAACAGCTGCAGAGTTAGACGCAATGTTTAATGATGGTACTGGGTTTGGAAATCCTGCATTAGCTGCATCAGGTAAAAAGCTAGGAAACAAAACTGCTTCAAGTTCGATAGCATCTTCTACTGTTAAGCCTCAATTTGATGCTTTAATAGTTGATGTTACGTCAAATGTTTTTCCAAATGTTGCAAATGATGCATCAGCAGGAACTCCTGGAACCTATACTGATCCTGGAGGGAGAACTGTAATCATCAATGGCAAGGGACACGAAATAAATCAATTATTTATTAAAGGGTTAATGGGAGCTTTAGTATGTGATCAGATTATTTGGGGTTACCTTTCTACTGGTAAATTAGATGGAGGAACAAACGTAGCAGATAATGACGCAGGAACTTTAGTAGATGGTAAAACATATACTACTATGGAGCATTATTGGGACGAGGGTTTTGGCTACTTATATGGTCTAGACGCTGATATTTCGACTGCCGCTGTTGAAGCTGGTTCTTCTGGTGGAGATGTCCTTGTTAGTAAATACATGAATAAGGTTGATGGTTCAAGCTTACCAGGTATATCACAAGAAATCTATGATGCCTTTAAACACGGAAGAGCCGCAATAGTTGCAGGCGCTTACGATGTAAGAGATGAGCAAGCTGAAATAGTGAAAACTAAATTATCACACATCATTGGTAGAAAGGCTGCTGACTATTTAAATAGTGGCGCAGATAAGATAGATGATGGAAAATGGGCAGATGCTCACCATGCATTATCTGAAGGATGGGGATTTATCCTTAGCCTTCAATTTACTAAAAACCCGGATACTGGTTCACCATATTATTCTAATGCTGAAGTAAATTCAATGTTGTCTGATATAGATGATTTTTGGACAGTTGCTCCAGCAGATCTTAGAACTATGGCAACAAGTATTGAGTCAAAATTTGGATTTTAATATCATTATTCTAAACATAGTTTAATAAGATTGTCTAGTGATGAATAAATCCCAACCAGTGTTGTTTTTCGGCACTGGTTTTTTTACTTTGCGTATAATTTAGAATTGATATAAATAATGAAGAAGTATTTTTTAACTTTAATTGCTGTTATTGGATTCATTACTTCGTGTAATGATAATCTAGAAACAATTGATATTGGGCCGAATTATGACAGAGCTTCTCTCTTAGAGAATTGGTTTAATAATCATATCAATCCTAGTTATAATAATTTTTCTGACGAGCTATCTCAATTTAACTCAGATGTTTTAGATGCAAAAGATAATGGATTGGATGAATCAAGACTCGAAATATTAAGAAACTCATTTAATAGAGCTTATAAAGCTTGGCAGTACGTAGAAATGTTTAACATCGGAAAGGCTGAAGAAATTTACTATAGCTCTACAATCAATATATATCCAGTTAACGTACCTAGAATTGAATCCAATGTAACTTCTGGTAACTACGATCTCAATAATGCTAATAACTATGCCGCTCAAGGATTGCCGACTATAGACTATCTTCTTTATGGGATAGGGGAATCAAACTCTGAGATTATAGAAAAGTTAAATAATACAAATTATATTAATTATTTAGTTGCACTAACTAACCAAATGTCTATAAATACATCTGCTGTAATAAACGATTGGGAAACTTATAAAAGTGAATTCTTAAGTTCAACTGATAATACCGCCACATCAGCAGTAAATATGATGGTGAATGACTTTATTTATTACTATGAAAAAGGATTCAGAGCTAACAAATTCGGAATTCCTGGTGGAGTATTTTCTTCAACACCAATACCTGAGAATCTAGAATCATACTTTTCAGGTTCATCAAAAGCTCTATCTATTGAAGCAATGTCTGCAATTAAAGACTTTTTTGTTGGCAAGCACCCATTTAATGGGAATACCTACAGTGGCTCAAGTTTAAAATCGATAGTATTAGAATTAGATGAGAATTTGGGACAAAATAATCTTGCAACGAGAATTTCTGATAAAATAGATGTTGCCATAGAAAAAATTAATGAACTTGACGAAAACTATTATAGTCAGATACAAAATGATAATAATAAGTTTTTACAAACTTATGATGCCATACAAGAAGTTGTTGTATTATTAAAAGTTGATATGTTACAGCTTTTAAGCATTAATGTTGACTATGTGGACGCGGACGGTGATTAAAGATAGTTTATCTGGAAAGCTATTAAATGACACCAAAGAATATAACCAAGCATCTACACTTGCTTTCTTTAGAATAGGTTTTGGACTTTTGATGTGTTATAGCATCATAAGGTTCTGGAGTAAGGGCTGGATCGAAGAACTCTATTTACTTCCTAATTTTCATTTTTCATATTATGGGTTTGAATGGGTAAAACCAATAGGCGAGTATACATATTTTATTTTTATTATATGTTTTATAAGCTCTCTATTAGTTACCATAGGTTATAAGTACAGGTTCGCAATAATTACATTTTTCCTGAGCTTTACCTACATCGAACTAATGGATAAAACCACATATCTTAACCACTATTATTTTATAAGCATACTTAGTTTTTTATTAATATTTCTACCTCTAAATGCAACATTTTCTCTTGATAATGTCAATGATAAAAAAAATTACACTAAAGTTCCTAGGTGGACAATTGATTCAATTAAACTACTCATTTGTATTGTATACATTTATGCTGGACTTGCTAAACTGAATACTGATTGGCTGCTTCATGCTATGCCGCTAAAAATCTGGTTAACATCAAAATATGATTTGCCTATAATTGGAGAGATTTTATTACAAAAAAATTGGGTGCATTATCTCATGAGCTGGGGGGGGATGATATATGATTTAAGCATACCTTTTTTATTAATATATTCAAGAACAAGAATATTTGCATTTATACTAGTAGTATTCTTTCATGTCTTCACTTTGGTTTTATTTCCAATAGGTATGTTTCCTCATATTATGATATTTAGCTCTATGATATTTTTTAGCTCAAAATTTCACTCTAAAACACTTAATATTATTGGAAAACAATTTAAATCATGGACCTTTAAATCAGTAAAACAAGTAGAATTTTTTAAAATTAAAAATAGAAGAATAGTCATTGGAGCAATAAGCATATTTTTTATCATACAAATAATATTCCCTTTTAGATATAATCTATATCCTGGTGAACTCTTTTGGCATGAACAAGGATATCGTTTTTCATGGAGGGTAATGTTAATTGAGAAAGTAGGTTACACAAATTTCAAAATTAAAAATCCAGATGATGGTGCTAGTTTTATTGTTGATAGCTCTGAATACCTCACCCCATTCCAATTAAAACAAATGAGTTTTCAGCCTGACTTTATACTTGAGTTTGCTCATTATCTAGGAGAAAAATATTCCACCAATGAGTATTCTGTCGAAGTATATGCAGAGAGCTTCGTAGCATTAAATGGCAGGCGAAGCAAAAGATTTATTGATCCCAAAATCAATCTATTTAAAGAAAAAGAATCATTTAAAAATAAAACCTGGATATTACCACTAGAAGATGAAATCAAAGGTATTTAAAATTTTATTTCTGCTATTATTAATTGTAGGTCATATTACAAAGGCTCAAAATAAAGTATATGGAGTAGTGGAGGTAAATGATGAAGGATTTTCAACAGATGACGTGTTTATTTATGATGGAAATAATAAATTTTTAACAACAGCGGATGAAAAAGGATATTTTGAGTTCTTTACAGAAAAAAAGAAAATGAATATAATTTTCTTATTGGTGGGATCACAATTTATTCAGAAAGAAGTAGAGCTTAAAGATAAGACAGAAATTAATATAGCCTTTGAAAAACAAACTAAGATGCTTTCAGAAGTTTTAATCAAAGGTTATAAGATTAGAGAGTTTCAGTTAAAAAGATTAAAAGACGTTGAGGGGACCTCTATCTTTGCTGGGAAAAAATCTGAAGTAATTTTGGTTGATCAATCAATGGCAAATCTGGCATCTAACAATGCAAGACAAATTTATAACCAAATATCAGGTTTGAATATATATCAAAATGATGATGCTGGAATTCAGTTACATATAGGAGGAAGAGGATTAGATCCAAACAGAACCTCAAACTTTAATACAAGACAAAATGAATACGATATAAGTGCAGACGTTCTGGGTTATCCTGAAAGTTATTATACTCCACCCTCAGAAGCAATTAAAGAAATACAAATTGTTAGAGGTGCTGCCTCTCTACAATATGGGACCCAATTTGGTGGTTTAATCAATTTTATAATGAAAGAACCAACTAATAAAAAAATTGAATTTATAACGAGGAATACAACCGGAAGTAATAACCTTTATACAACCTTTTCTAGCTTAAGCGGTCGACTGAAAAAATTTAGTTATTATACCTACTATAATTATAAAATAGGAGATGGGTTTAGAGATAATTCTGAATTTAAATCAAATAACTTTTATATACACATGGCATATGATGTTAATAGAAAAACTAAAATTACCGGTGAGATTTCATATCTAAATTATTTAGCCCAACAAGCTGGGGGACTATCTGATAATATGTTTGAGATTGATCCTCTTCAAAGTAATAGATCAAGAAATTGGTTTGGATTAGATTGGTTGCTATTTAATTTGAAACTAAAACATGAATTTAGCAGTCAATCAAATTTATCAATTAATTTTTTTGGTCTTGATGCCGAAAGGAATAGTATTGGATTTAGAAGCAACAGAGTTGATCAAGTTGATCCTTTTACAGAAAGAGATCTTATTAAGGGAAAGTTTAATAATCATGGTGTTGAAGTTAAGTTTTTGAAAAATTATAAATTATTAGACTCAAAAAATGTATTTGTCATAGGGGGAAAATATTATAGATCTAAATCAACGAGCAAACAGGGTCCAGGTTCAAATTTAGTAGATGCAGATTTTGATTATTATCTTAATACATTTCCTAATTATACCAATCAATCGGACTATAAGTACCCAAACCAAAACATAGCATTATTTGGAGAAAACATAATTTATATAACAGACAAATTATCAATAACTCCAGGGATAAGGTATGAAAATATTTTAACAAGAAGTGACGGGTCTTTTAAACAAATAAATTTAGATGCTGCAGGAAATGTTATTTATAATAACACAACTTATGAAAAACAAAACAGCAGAAGATCATTTTTTCTATTTGGTTTAGGGGTAAGCTATAAACCATCAAAAGATATTGAGGTTTATTCAAATGTTTCACAAAATTATAGATCTGTAACTTTTGCGGATATAAGTATTATTAATCCATCTTATGCAATAAATCCGGACATATCAGATGAAAAAGGGGTTACAATTGACTTAGGCCTAAGGGGTGAAATTAAAGACCTTGTTTTACTTGACTTTACTTTTTTTAATTTGATTTATAATAACAGAATAGGCTTTAGACAAAAAGCATTTAAGGATGGTAGTGTAAAAAGTGAAAGAGGTAATATTGGTAATGCGACAATATATGGTATTGAGTCAAATATTGATTTTGATATCAATAATTTATTTATCAAAAATGATAATATGAGTCTTAATTATTTTTTGAATACAGCATTAATAGACTCAAAATATACAAGCTCTTTTGTTAGTGGTGTAGTAGGGAAAAAAGTTGAGTTTGTCCCAAATATAAATTTAAAAACAGGTATAAAATTTGGATTTAGCAATTTTGTTTTTAATGTACAATATAGTTTTATATCTAAACAATTTACTGACTCATCAAACGCAAGTGAGGGTAATATCAGCGGTATAATAGGTGAGATACCTCAGTATCAATTACTTGATGCAAGTATGTCATATCTAATAAGAAAATTTAAATTCGAAGCAGGTATTAATAATTTAACCAATACATATTATTTTACCAGAAGAGCAACAGGTTATCCGGGACCAGGAATAATACCCTCCCCACCCAGAAATTTTTATTTAACATTTCAAATAAAAATATAATTATATTATATTAGCCCTTATTTAAATCAATTCTAAATAAGAACAATGCTAAAGTATTTTATACTATTATTATTAATAACGCCATCAAGTATACTAGCTAATAAAAAAAAGAAAGCAGACATTGCAGCCATAAAGAGTATGTGCGGATGCATGGATATAAAATTTGAATTTGCAGAGACAGTTGCTCCTAATAAAGAATATAATTTTTATAAAAATTATTTATCAGGGGGAAGAGAGCTTGCCTTCTTAGTAGAAGAAACACCTAACAAATTAGTTATTCAACACTTACTAGTTGTTTTAGATACCATGGTTATAAAACACTGGAGACAAGACTGGATATATGAAGGAGAAGAAATGTTTATATACGATAAAGATCATAGATGGATAAAGAAAAGGTTAAGCAAACAAGAAAGAAAGGGCAAGTGGATTCAAAAGGTTTATCAAGTTGATGATAGTCCCAGGTACGAAGGTATTGGCTCATGGGTAATGGTTGACGGAAAGACTTATTGGGAAAGTACAGCAGATGCGCCTCTACCTAGAAGAGAATATAGTAAAAGGAGTGATTATAACGTTTTAAAGAGAGGAAACAGACATGAAATTGTTGACTTAGGATGGATTCACGAACAAGATAACATAAAAATTTTAAGGGGTGATGAAGATCAAATAATCGCAGAAGAAAAAGGTTGGAATACCTATACAAGAATAGATAAAGACAAATGTCAAGCTGGAATAGATTGGTGGAAAAACAGCAAAAATTACTGGAGCCATGTCAGAAGAGCCTGGGATGAACATTTTGAAAACAATACAATATCATTTTATACTCAAATAGATAAAAAACCGATGTTTAGTGAATTCTTTGAATTAGGGGATAAGGTTGAAGGAAAAGTCTCTGAAGTATTTTTTGAAGAAAAGGATTTAGTAGATAATATTAAAAATATTATCAGTAAATATTCAAAAGAATAGTTATTTAAAGAAATTCTTACATACTGGATCAAAATAGATTAAATCTTTTTTTCCAAAATCAACATAAACATCCTTTTTTTCTTTAAGAGGTTTTGATGAAAAAAAGTGCCAGATTTCTTTATCAAGCCTTCCTTTAATTCTGTATTCTTTGCCCTGAAAAAGACACTTTTCTACAAAAACCTTATAATTAGATTTTTTATTAACTAATCTAATCTTTTCAGGTCTCACATAATAGGTTTCGTTATCAATAAAAAGCTTATTCATATCACCAAGAATTTCAGCACAATAACAATTAGCTGGTTCACAATACATTTTTACAGGGCTATCATACTGCTGTAATATTCCCGCCTTAAAAATTAATATTTTATCTGATATATTCATTGCATCATTTATATCATGTGTAACCAAAATTGTGGTGGTATTGGTTTCTTTAACAATTTTGAATATCTCTTCCTTCACAGACTCTTTTATTGCAGAGTCCAAATTACTAAATGGTTCATCTAATAGAAGAAGTTCTGGCTCCCTAATTAATGCCCTGGCAATACAGGCTCTTTGTTGCTCACCACCAGAAAGTTCATGTGGATACCTATCAACTAAAAACTGAAGTCCTGTCAATTTCAAAATATAATCAAGTTTTGAATGATATTTTTTTTCAAGGTTAAAAGTAATATTTGCCTCAAGATTCAAATGAGGGAATAGAGGGTAATCCTGAAAAACAAATCCAATTTTTCTAGATTGAGGTTTAATAAAAATATCTTTATTGTTTAGATATTTAGAATTAAGTGAAATTGATCCTGAATTAATTTTTTCTAAACCAGCAATGCACTTCAAAAAGGTAGTTTTTCCTGAACCACTTTCACCTAAAAAAGAAATTAATTGTCCTTTTTTCACTGAGAATGATAAATCCTTTATTATTGGATATTTACTATCAAAAAACTTAACAAGATTTTTTACTTCAAGATACATTTATCAGCTTATCAATAAAACTCCTCAAAATTAATAACATCAAACTTCCTAATGTAATAATTACAAGAGAATATATTGCTGAAAGAGGTATCATTTCCTCAACCGCAAACTGATAAGTTTGAGTTGCCAATGTGTCGAAGTTAAAAGGACTAAGAATCAAAGTGATAGGAAGCTCTTTCATGACATCTATAAAAGTAACAACAAAAGCACTAATCAAAGCAAATTTATTAATTGGCAAATGTAATCTTCTTAAAAGGTTCAAAGGGTTTAAGCCTAAATTTCTGCCAGTATCATCAATAGTAATTGGGTGTTTATCAATACTTGATTTTATTGGAGATTTTGCCACTGCAAGAAATCTGATTAAATAAGCAAAGAGAAGAACATAAAAAGTTCCTACAAGAGATAAATTACTAAATAATAATATTATACCTAAACCAATAATGGCTCCAGGTAAGGCATAACCTAATGATATTAGACTACTCACATAGGTATTTATTCTTGACTGAGATATTCTTTCTACAAAAAGAAAAAAAAGAGCAACAAAAATTATAATGATGGCTGATAATGAAGAAACATAAACAGTGTTTTTAGTTAATTCAAAAAGTTTATTAAAATCAGTAGCAGCAAGTGTTTCTATGGTGTTATTTAAAATAAATGAAAATGGGATTAAAAAACCAAATAAAAAAGGGATTGAACATATTAAGACTGCAATTAATAATTTAGATTTAATTATCCTTTTTAATTTACTGGTCTGGGTGTTTTTTTGATAATAGAACTTTGATTTCCTCATTGAAAACCTATCTATTGCAAAAAAACATAATACTACAAATAACAAAATACATGCTAATTGAATTGCCCCATTTACATCTCCAAATGATAGCCAAGACCTAAAAATACCAGTTGTAAAAGTGTTTACACCAAAATACTTAACTGCGCCATATTCATTTAACACCTCCATAATTACTAAGAATAAACCTGAAAAAATCGCTGGCCTTGATAGCGGCAAAATAACTTTAAAAAAGGTTTGAAATTGTGTGAGACCAAGGTTTTTAGATATGTTAATATAATTTGATCCTATAAGGCTAAAGGAAATTCTTGATGCAGTATATATATAAGGATATAAAGCTAGACCCAATAAAATACCTAGAACTTCAATCTGTAAATAGTCTTTATTAAAAAAATTTGCTAGATACGGGCTTGATTCTCTAAAGTAACTTTGCATAGGCCCTGTATAACTTAAAATATCTATATAGGTAAAGCCCATTATATATGATGGGATAGCCAAAGGAAGATAAAGGACTATATCAAAAAATTTTCTTCCATAAAAGCTGTAGTTACTTATGATCCATGCAGGAAATATACCTAGACTCAGTGCTGAAATGGAAGTAATTAAGATTAAATAAAGAGTATTAACTGTATAATCAAGCAGTAAGTTATTTAATAGATATAAGAGTGTATCTGTTGTCCCAGTAAAAAGATTGACAATTAAAATTATTACAGGCGCAAGTAGAATCAGTGCAAAAACTATACTACTTAAAACCCACCTTTTATTTTCGTAAACAAAAAAACGATGTATTATTTCCAACCAGTTTTATCAAATATTTTTAATGCTTCAGGCCTAAATTCACCCAACGCGTTTAAATTTAATTTGTCGATTTTAAAATTCCCCCAGCTTTTTACAATATCTGAAGGTTCAACTAAGGAATTAGCAGGATATTCATAGCTATTATTAACATAAACACCCTGAGCTTCCTGGCTTGTAAGATACTCAATTAATTTAATTGCATTTTCTTTGTTAGGTGAACTTTTAGTCAACCCAATTGCTGAAATATTTATGTGACTACCCCTGTCTCCTTCTCCTTGATTAGGAAAGAATACAGACACTGAATTACCTGCATTTTGTTCTTCTTCTTTTTCAGAGGCCAGTAACAAGCCAATGTAATATGAGTTTACAATAGCAATATCTCCTTGCCCAGCGGCAATGGCTTTTACCTGATCTCTATCACTTCCTTTAGGGTCTCTTGCAAAATTATTAACAACAGCAGATGACCATTTTTCTGTATTTTCAGATCCAAGATTAGCTACAAGAGATGACATTAAAGCTTGATTATAAGCATTGGAAGAAGACCTCACCAATAATCTTCCTTTCCATTTAGGATTAGCCAAATCCTCGTATGAGTTCAAATCTGATTTATTTACTCTATCATTACTATAAACAATGATTCTGGACCTATATGTAATAGGGGCCCAAAAACCATCCGGATCACGTAAATCTGAAATAATATTTTCATTAATATGCTCAGATGCAATTTTTTGTAAAACACCTGCTTGTCTTGCATTATAGAGTTTTCCAGCATCAACTGTGATAAAAAGGTCAGCAGGAGAATCATCTCCTTCATTTTTTAATCTTTCGATCAATTGATCAGCATTAGCTTTAACAACATTAACTTTAATTCCTGTTTTTTCAGTAAAGTTTTTATACTGTAATTCGTCAACTGCATAATGTCTTTGACTATATAGGTTAACTTCTTTAATTTCTTCCTTGTTCGGAGTACAAGCACTAAAAAAAATGATAGCAAAAAGTAAAATATGTCTCATAATTTGTTATTTAGATTAATTCTAAACTGCAAGTAAATAAATAATTTGGTAAAAACAAATCAAGACATTGGAGAATCTTATAAAACAAAAGATATTTATTCTTAATTTTACAATAATATGAGTAAAAGAACTGAAACAGATTCAATTGGTAATATACAAGTTGATTCAGATAAATATTGGGGGGCACAAACTCAAAGGTCATTACAAAACTTTGATATTGGATTTGAGAAAATGCCATGGGAAATAATTGAAAGCTTTGCTGTTCTCAAAATGGCAGCAGCAGAAACAAACCATGAACTAGGAGTTTTAGATAAAAAGAAAATGGAAGTTATAGTTGGGGTGTGTGGAGAAATAATTGATGGAAAACTAATGGATCATTTTCCTTTATCTGTATGGCAAACAGGCAGTGGGACTCAATCCAATATGAATGTGAACGAGGTTATAGCAAACCGTGCTCACGTAGTAATGGGAGGAAAACTTTCTGACAAAACAAAAAAAATACACCCAAACGATGATGTAAATAAATCACAATCATCAAATGATACATTTCCAAC
>MDSV01113512.1_pt1 | contig 19817 bp, 21 predicted proteins | sample 810851 | NCBI WGS metagenome assembly MDSV01 (sample SAMN05326640, study PRJNA326480) | marine metagenome | isolation source: seawater | place: Atlantic Ocean: North East | collected 2012 | reverse complement strand
TTATAAGAAGTAATAAATTTCAAAAAAACAAAACACAATACAGAAATGGAATATTAATGACAATTCCTTTTTCAACAAACTCAAATATGGTAATTAGTAAATATGCTATTGAAGGCCTTAAAAAAATCTTTAAAAAAGGTGTTAACTATAAAAAAGCTGGAACTATAGTAATGGGATTAGATTCATCTTATAATCATCAGCTAAATTTATTTGAAAACGAGAATCCTAGACATAAATATTTAATGAAAACTATCGATTATATCCAAAAAAAAGAAGGTCAAAGCAAAATTAAACTTGCTTCTCAGGATCTAAGAAAAAGATGGAAAATGAAACAAGAAAAATTAAGCCCAAATTATACATGTAAAATAAATGAAATTATAAGAGTAGAATGAAAAAAGAAAAATTAACTTTTTTAAAACCAAAAGAAGGAGATAAGCTAGGACAATGGTTAATTGAGCATGGGATCTCTGCTGGATTCCCATCACCTGCAGATGACTTTAAAGATAGTAGAATTAGTCTTGATAGAGAATTAGTAAAAAATAAAGAAGCTACATTTTACGCACGGGTAAGTGGAGATTCAATGATAGGAGCAGGACTAGATGATGGAGATTTACTTGTAATTGATAGATCAATACAGCCAGAAAATGGTAAGATAGCAATTTGCTTAATTGATGGAGATTTTACAATAAAAAGAATACAAAAATATAATAATAAAATCTATTTAGTAGCTGAAAATAAAAAATATAAATCTATTGAGTTAAAAGAAGAAAATGAATTGATTATTTGGGGAATGGTGGAATATGTAATTAAAAAAGTTTAATTATACATTTTTTTATAATATTCTTGGTAGTCACCAGATGTAACATTATTCATCCAGTCTTTATTTTCTAAGTACCAAGCTACTGTTTTTTCTATACCCTCCTCAAACTGAAGCGAAGGTTCCCAACCAAGCTCATCTTTAAGTTTTGAAGAATCTATTGCATATCGAAGATCATGACCAGCTCTATCTTTAACATAAGTAATTAATTTATTAGAGCTACCCTCTTTTCTACCAAGCATTTTATCTACAGTTCTAATAATTACTTTAATCAAATCTATATTTTTCCATTCATTAGAACCACCAATATTATAGGTTTCACCTAATTTTCCTTTATGAAAAATTAAATCAATAGCTCTTGCATGATCATTAACAAATAACCAATCACGTACATTTTCTCCACTACCATAAACAGGTAGAGGTTTATTGTTTACAATATTATTTATAAATAATGGAATTAATTTTTCTGGGAATTGATAAGAACCATAATTATTTGAACAATTAGATATAATAACAGGAAGGTTATAAGTATCGTGAAAAGCCCTAACAAAATGATCTGAGGATGCTTTAGACGCTGAATAGGGTGAATGAGGATCATACTTAGTGTTTTCAGAAAAAAGACCTTCACTACCCAAAGAACCATAAACCTCATCTGTTGACACATGATAAAATAACTTGTCTTTTAAATTATTTGACCAAACTTCCCTAGATGCTTGTAATAAGCTTAGGGTACCCATAATATTGGTTTGAGCAAAGGAAAAGGGATCATCTATAGAACGATCAACATGAGATTCTGCAGCCAAGTGAATTACAGAATTAATCTTATAATCCAAAAAAACTTTTTTAACATCTTTGAAATCACATACATCACACTTAATGAACTTATAATTTTTTTTCAACTCAACATCTTTTAAATTTTCTAAGTTCCCAGCATAAGTCAATAAGTCCATATTTATTATGTTATATTTGGAATACTTATTTGTTAATAATCTAACCAAATGAGAACCAATAAAACCAGCTCCACCTGTAACTAATATATTATTTTTCATTTTTTAAAATTTTGATACATTTTTCTAAACTAGTTTCATATTTAGGTATAGTTATATCAAACATATTTTTAATTTTTGATTTATCTAACAAGGAGTAATTAGGTCTTTCTGCTTTAGTTAAAAATTCAGAGGATGATATAGGATTTATTATTGTTGAAAAACCGGATATTTTTTTAATAGAATTAGCAAAATCAAACCAAGATATTTCTCCCGAATTTGAATAATGAAATAAGCCAGATTTAGTTTTATAATTCATTATTATTTTAATTATAACCTTTGCCAGGTCGTTTGCATAAGTTGGCGAACTAATTTGATCATTAACCACATTTATTGAATCATTTTTTTTCATTAAATCAATAATGGTTTTAACAAAATTATTTCCAAAGCTAGAATAAAGCCAAGAGGTTCTAATTATTACAGAGGATGGATCATTCTTTATACAAACTAACTCACCATTTAATTTTGAACGACCATACTCATTAATAGGATTAGTATTTGAATTTTCTGTAAGAGGCAATTTAATTGAGCCGTCAAAAACATAATCCGTTGAAATATGAATTAATTTTCTATTTTTCTCATAAGTCCATTTTGATATTATGTCAACTGCACTGCAGTTTATAATATTTGCAATATTAGATTCTAATTCTGCTTTATCTACATTCGTATAAGCAGCACAATTTATAACTATTAATGGATTAATTTCATTTAAAAAAGTGGTTATTTTTTCTAAATTAAGTAGGTTTAATGAGTTGATATCGCAAAAATTCCAATTTTCATAATCTCGATCCTTTGAAATCTTGCGTAGTTCTGACCCTAATTGCCCGTTAGATCCAGTAACTAAAACATTAATCATAATAATTTAAGTTATAATCAAAATTATAAGATTCATTTAAATTGGGAGCTTCAAGATCTTTTTTGTTAACATTAATATTTTTAAAATCAATATTTAATGTGGGATCTTCTACATTTATAGCTCTTTCATGTTTTTTTGAGTATAAATTATCAACCTTATAAGAAATTATTGTTGAATCTCTTAATGCAATAAATCCATGAGCAAATCCCCTTGGAACAAATAACTGATTATTATTTGTATCATCCAATTTAATAAATAAGGATTTTCCAAAAGTTGGAGAATTTTTACGAATGTCTAGAATTATATCAATTACCGATCCACTCAAAACAGTTACTAATTTAGATTGAGCAAAAGGAGGAATTTGATAGTGTAAACCTCTGAAAACATTTTTATTTGATAGGGATTTATTTTCTTGACAAAAATTTATTTTTTTTCCTAAAAATTCGTCTAACTTATCCTTTCTGTAAGTTTCAGAAAAGTATCCTCTTTTATCTTTATAACTCAATGGTTCAATTAAAACCACTTCTTTAAATTTAAGTCTCTTAAATTTCATAAAAGATTTTTTATATAGTTAGCATATGAAGTTTTAATATAGGGTTTAATAATTTTTTCTAATTGATCGCTATTTATGTATCCCATCCTAAAAGCAATTTCCTCGATACAAGCGACTTTTAAACCTTGCCTCTTTTCAATGGTCTGAATAAAATTAGAAGCTTCCAATAAAGAATCATTTGTTCCAGTATCAAGCCATGTAAAACCTCGACCCAATACTTCAACATTTAAATTATTATTCATTAGGTATGATTCATTTATAGATGTAATTTCTAATTCTCCTCTACTAGATGGCTTTACTTTTTTGGAAATCTCTATTACATTATTTGGATAAAAATAAAGCCCAACTAAAGCGTAATTACTTTTTGGTTTAGTTGGTTTTTCCTCGACTGATATGACTTTATTATCTTTATCAAACTCTACAACACCATATCTTTCTGGGTCATTTACATAATAACTAAATAAAACTGCTTTATTATTTTGTAAAACATGTGATTTGGCAGAACTCAATAAAGCACGAAAACCATCTCCATAAAATATATTATCTCCCAAAACAAGACAAACTGGATCTTTTCCAATAAATTTTTCTCCAATAATAAAAGCTTGAGCTAATCCTTCCGGTTTTGGCTGAACTGCATATTCAATACTAATTCCCAAGGGTTTTCCATCGCCAAGTAATTTTTCATAATTAAATATGTCATTTGGGGTAGATATTATTAAAATATTTTTAATCCCGGCTAACATTAAAACAGAGAGTGGATAATAAATCATTGGTTTATCATAAACTGCAAGCAATTGTTTTGAAGTTGCTTTTGTTATAGGATAAAGTCTAGTACCACTTCCTCCAGCTAAAATAATACCCTTCATATATTTTTAATAAAATTAATATATTTCTTAACTAACATAGGTTTATTAAATTTTTCCTTGAAAATTTTAGATGAATTTTTTGAATAATCATCAATATTATTTTTTATGAAATTAAATTTCTTTTTAAAATCAATTTTGTCACCTAGCTTATAAGTAAAACCATTATTAAGGATTAATTCTTGATGGGGACCAATATCACTTAATAATAAAGGTTTGTTATAACTCAAAGCAGAAAGAATAGACATTGGGAGACCTTCAGCTCTACTGCAGGAAACATAAAAAAGTGATTTTGAAATTAATTCATCAACTTCATTTCTGAATCCTAAAAATTTTATTGATTTATTTTTTTTCACAATTTTTTTTAGGTTTTTTAATTCAGGGCCATCACCAACAATATATAGTTTTATATCAGTTTCTAATTCTAAAAAAAATTCTACTAACTCATTTAAATTTTTCTCTCTGGATAACCTAGAAACCGTTATAACATAATTTTGTAATTTACAATTTACAATAAGTTTAGATACATGATTATAAATCACCTCACCTTTACTCCACAATTTTTTTGATAAGGAATTTCTTACAGAGTAGGATGAAAAAATTAAACCATCTTGAAAAAAATACAAAATTTTATTAAGCAAATTAATAGCTCTTCCCTTTATCTGTCCATGCATGCTTATTGATTGAATTCCTAAAACTACTTGGCAACTATGAACCTTTTTAAAATTATTTAATAGTGTACAATAGAGCAGGCTTTTGGTACAATGAGAATGTAAAATAATTTTTTGGTCTAAACCACTAATATACTTTTTAAAATGAAAAAAAGAATTCATAAAGATTATTTTATAATCTAAATCACCAAACTTTTTCAAATATTTTTTGCTACTATATCCGAATGAAATTAATTCAATCTCAAATAATTTATCGTTATTTAATTTAATTCCATGCAATAGATTATACAAAGCCTCAACTGGTCCTTCTTTTTTTATCTCAGAAATGACATGTATTATTTTAATAGCCATGTTAAATAATTAATTTGCATTGAGATTCCATCTTTAATATTAATTTCAGGATCAATTGATAATTCATTTTTAATTTTATTATTTGAAATAAATGAATTAAGAAATCTATGGGATTTAGAAAATTTAATTTTAGGATCAATGTTAAATGATTTTAAAAATTGAATTATTTCATAAATCGAGTAAGAATAACCATAAGAGATATTGTAAATACCTTTCCCGGATTTTAAAATTAAATCAGTAAATCTTATTAAATCTTCAACTCTTAAATAGTCTCTGTAAATTAATTTATAATTTTCAGGAATTGTAGTTTCTTTTCCTATTAAGCTGTTGTAAATTAATGTGGTAATTATTCCATTAATATTGACTTGTGTTTCTTGATACTTACCATAAATATTTGAGGGTCTTATGATAATTGGTGAAAAAATATCGTCTGAAATTTTCATTAAAAAATTTTCGGTATCTAATTTTATTTTAGAATAATTATTATTTGCATATGTAGAACAAAGCTCAGTTTTAAATTTCTTGGAATCGTTATATATTCCACCAGAACTTGAAAAATAAACAAACTTTATATTTAAATTATTATTAAATATTTCACTTTTAAAGGAATATATATTTTTTTTTATAGTATCAAATTGATAAGAACTTTTAGTATGAAGACCTCCTATTAAGTAATAAATTACATTAACATTTTTCAAAAACTTAAGATTAGTTTTTTCATTATAGAACCCTAAAAAAATTATTTTTCCTTTGATGTCCTTTATTCTTTTAATAAAATTTAAATCTCCAAAAACATAAATCTTATCAGTTTTTTTATCATCTAAATGTTTATCAATTATGTTTAATCCAATAAAGCCTGAACCTCCAACAATAAGAATATTATTTTTCAAGTGTCGTTATAATTTTATTAATTATTGTTGAGGGAATAAAAAATTCATTAACATTTGAAAAAAACTTTTCAAAAGAATTATATTCATTAGTAGTCAACATTGATATTTTGTCAAATAAGTTAATTATGCTTGAATCATTATTTGATTCAGATGAATAACCCAAATTATAATTCTCAATAAAGTTATTGGTAAAGCCTGAGATAATTGAAATAATTGGACGATTAGTGGTAATATATGACTGAACTTTACTTGGCATCATAATTTTAAATAAATTATTTTCAACCAATGATAAAATAACAAAATCCGTTTTTTCAAAAAATGCTTTTGTTTCACTCATAGGCACCCTCTTGTGAAAAATAATTCTTGAATTATTGGAAAATTTATTTTTTAAATTATTTAATACTGAACCATCTCCTAAAATTTCAAAAGTAATATTCTCACATTTTGACTGTAGGAAACATGTTAAAACCCTGTCTAAATTCTGAAACCTACCTACATTACCTGCATATAAAATTTTAATTTTTTCTTTATTAAAATTCTTTTTAAACCCTAATTTAAAAGGATTTAAACTCCAATTTGGAGCATAGAAAATTCTATTTTTATTAACATTAAAATTTCTTGTCAGTATAGTTGTGAAACCTTCACATGAAATGAAGAAATTAGTAATTCTTTTATATATAAATTTGGATATTTGAAAAGCAAAAAAATTTATAAAAAAATTTTTTGAAAAAACATTAACTGTCTCAGGCCATAAATCTTGAATCCATATAGATTTTGGGGTTTTATTACTAAAAAACATTAAACATATTCCATTAGTAAGTGGTCCAGTTTGATAAAAAAATATATGATCAAATTTATTGTAATTTTTTATTGCAAAATAAACAGACTGTATAATATAAAGTAAGTGACTTATAATTTTTAAAAGAAAATTTTTTCCATAATTATTAATAAACTTTAATCCAATTATATTTATTTTTTTAAAATAATACTTGCTAAAAAAGTTATTTTTGTATCCTTTATATATTATACCCTTGGGATATGATGGATTTCTTGTTAAAACTGTAACGTTATATTTTTTTTTCGAAAGCGAAACTGCTAAATCATTAATTACATATTCTTCAGGGTAAAAAAGTTCTGAAATTATTAAAATATTTTTATTCAACATTATTATAAAAATCAATATAATCCAACAGCATGCTATGGTAATTATTGTTGATGATTGAATTAAAATCAATATTATTCATTTTCAAACTCCTGTCCTTAAAAAAACTATCTTTTGGTGTTATTTCTTTATTTAATTTTAACACTTTATTTATTAATATCAATAACTCATATTTTGAAATTTTTCGATTCATTGACAAATGATTAATTCCATAAAACCATTTTGAATTAATGCAGTAATTAATAATTTTTGAAAGTTCAAGGGTTGTAACTCCATTCCAAAATTGATTTTTAAATCCATAAATTGGATTTTTTTCATTAATAAACCATTCTAATAACCCTGTTTTATGCTTTGAAATTTCAAACCCAATTATAGAAGTTCGAATAGTTAAACTATTATTTGAATTCTTGATTTCTCCTAAAGACTTTGTTCTTCCATATATATCAATTGGTGAAACTGAATCACTTTCATCATAATTTCCTTTAAGTCCATCGAAAACACAGTCTGTTGATATATGAATTAACTTACAGTTTTTATTAATTATTTTTGAAATAAAATGAGGAAGATATGAATTAATTAAAATTGCATTTTCAATATTTTTTTTTGAATTTTTAACAAGAACACCAGCACAGTTAATAATAAAATTTGGTTTAATATTATTAATTAGCAAGTCAAGTTCATTAAAATTTGTTAAGTCAAGTTTATGATGAAATTTATTTTTCTCTGCTTGTCTTGAAACTGTATAGACATGATGGTTAGTTTTTTCTTTAAAAAATTTTACAACCACATGCCCAAGCATTCCTGTCGAACCAAGTACTAATATTTTTTCCATACATCTTTATTAACAATATCAGTGTAGCTTTGTATTATTTTTATAACTCTTTCTGTACAATTATCGACGAAGTATTCATGTGGATATTTATTTTCAGCACTTTTAAAGTTAACAGCAATTTCAAGAGATTGAGTAATTGATTCCATAGTTTTCCCACCCAAAACAATGGAGCCTGCATCATTTGCCTCAGGTCTTTCAGTAGAATCTCGTAAACTAACAGCTGGGAAATTTAAAATAGTAGATTCTTCACTAATTGTTCCACTATCTGATAATACACAAAAGGAATTTTTCTGAAGATTAACATAATCAAAAAAACCTAAAGGTTTATTCCAAATAATATCATCATCTAAACTAATTTGGAATTCTTCTAACCTTTTTTTAGTTCTTGGATGAACAGAAAAAATTATTTTCTTTTTAAAAGAATTCTTAATAGTATTTAAACAATTAATAAATTCATTAAGTGATTCTTTTTTATCAACGTTCTCCTCTCTATGTAAACTGACCACTATATAATCATTAACAGTCAAATTGTAAGATTTAACAACATCACTAGATTCAATATTTTTTTTATAAAAATCTAAAACTTCATACATAGGGCTTCCAGTTACAAAAATTCTATTTTCTGGAAAACCTTCACTTATTAAATTCCTTCTACTGTTTTCAGAATAACAAAGATTTATATCACTTATATGATCAGCAATTTTTCTATTAATTTCCTCAGGAACATTAAAATCAAAACATCTATTACCAGCTTCCATATGAAATATTGGAATTTTTAGTCTTTTTGCAGATATGATTGCTAAAGATGAATTTGTATCTCCTAATACTAAAAGACAATCAGGTTTAATTTCATGTAGTGAATTGTAGCTGTTAGCAATAATATTTCCTAATGATTCTCCTAAGCTTTTTGAACTTACATTTAAAAATAAATCTGGTTTTCTAATATTAAGATCCTTAAAAAAAACCTCATTTAACTCAAAATCATAATTTTGTCCAGTATGTATAAGAACATGGTTGTACATTTCATCTAATTTGTTAATTATGAGACTTAGTCTAATAATTTCAGGTCTAGTACCTATAATAGTAACAACCTTTTTTTTGACTTGACTATTCGAGTTCATTTTTGACATAATCTAATTTCAAAAGTTTTTCCATAACTTGTTTTTTATTTAATTGCTCAGTGTTCTCAGATGTATAAGGTTTGATTTCATCAATGCCTAGATTGATGCCTTCATTAAAGTATTTTTCATAATTCAGATCTCTGTTATCTGATGGTATTCTATAATAATCCCCTAAATCTATTGCTTTTATTAATTCTTCACTTGTGGCTAAGGTTTCATGCATTTTTTCTCCATGCCTAATTCCAATAACTTTAGTTTTATTTTTAAAACCAAAAATCTCAATTAAAGATTCAGCAAGAGTCAAAATATTTGTAGCAGGTGCCTTTTGTATAAATAAATCTCCTTGGGTTACATTTTGAAAAGCAAATTCTACTAAATCAACAGCCTCATCTAAACTCATTAAAAATCTGGTCATTGTAGGTTCAGTAATTGTCAGATCTTTCTTTTGCTTAATTTGATCAATGAAATGTGGAATAACTGATCCCCTGGAGGCCATTACATTTCCATATCTAGTTACTGCAATAGCTGTTTTATCTTGATCAATTTCCCTTGAGTTTGCAATTGCAACTTTTTCCATTAAAGCTTTTGAAATTCCCATAGCATTTATTGGGTATGCGGCTTTATCAGTACTTAAACAAACAACTTTTTTTACATTATTTTCAATAGAAGCTCTAACTACATTGTCAATACCTATCACATTAGTCTTAGTAGCCTCAATTGGAAAAAACTCACAAGAAGGAACTTGTTTTAAAGCTGCTGCATTGAAAACATAGTCAACATTCATTAAAGCATTATTAATTGAATTATAATCTCTTACATCTCCAATTATAAATTTAATTTTATCATTTTGATACTTAACTCGAAGATCATGTTGCTTTTTTTCATCACGACTAAAAATTCTAATTTCTCCAAAATCTGAGTTTAAATATTTTGTTAAAACTGCATTTCCAAATGATCCAGTTCCTCCAGTAATAAGTAAAGTTTTGTTTTTATAATTAATCATGATAGGGGCGAGTTTGAAGTTAAAAATAAATTATATGTTAATTGAAATATTATATAAAAAATAATCAAAAGTAAAAATAGTAATTTATACTTCTTTTCAGATTGTCTATATAATAAATAAATAATAAATGGTTCAGTTATAAAAAACACAGATGATAATCTTCCTGAAATTATACTAATATTTCTAAAAAGTATTAATATCAAGTATCCAAAAAAATAAGTATTAAATAAAATATTAAACTTATCAATATTATTCATATACTTTTTTAAATTTAAAAAAACGAATAAAATTAATAGAGATGTTTTATAAAAATTGATATTACTAAATAAACCTAAACTTTGGTTAAACCTAGAGTCAATGAAATATGTATAAAATTTATTATTTAAAAACAAGTCAATAAAAACTTCACTTTTTATATAAAAAGAAGCCATTGAACATAAGAAAATTAAAAATAAATAACTATTTACTTTGCTGAATTTGAATTTCAAAAAATATTTAGCAGGGATAAAAGAGAAAGAAAGTAAATGTATCCCCGAACTCAGTAATATTTTTCTTAAATCTAAGATTTTTTTAGAGTCGATAATGTTTAATAAAAATAATGAGACTATACCCTGTCTAATCTGGTTAAGATCATTGTGGATATACTTATGTGAGAAATAAATAAGTAATGGTAAAATTGCATAAGCAGTATATCTTAGACATGCCTTGTACAATAAAAAAATACTTAAGGCAGAAAAAAATATAAATAATGACTCGTATGAAAACAGGTATCCAAGAAATTTTAATATTAATGTAAAGATAGGTTCTTGCATTGTCTCTGTAATCTTTAATTGATCTAACTTAAGAAGATTAAAAATATTGATATAGGAAGCATCATCTTTTCCTGTTACTATCCTAAATCCTGAAAACATAAAAAGAAATAATAGTGAAATTTTAAAATTTAATTTTTTATTCGAATGATTCTGAGATGCGAATAAGAAAAAAAGAATAAAGAACAAGAATATTAACTCCACTTTAAAAAACTATAATTAATCAAGCTAAATGAAATTGGAAGTAATATTATACTCCAAATTATATAATCTTCAAAGTTTACAATTATCGATAGTAAAATAAAAAAAACCAAAGCTGCAGTTAATGTGCTAAAGAAGTATTTAATAGAACTAAAAACACTGTAAGCTCTTAAATTCAAAAACCAGGAAAAAGTACCTGCAATCAAAAAAAAGAATGAAATAAGCAATAATTCGATAAATCTAACGTCGAGTTTAAAGATAAATTCTACATAAATATATATTGCCAAAGACATAAAAGAAGAGATTAATATCACCAAAATTAAATACATTATAACCTGATTTTTATTAATTTGGAATTTATTAAGAAAAACATGATTATATTTTTTTAATAAAACAGAGCCCTCTAACAATCCAAAAGCACCTAATAAAATTGAAGTCATAAAAATTAGTATTTTAAAATTATCATCTCCGACAAAGTTCGATATGTATTCTTTATCATAAGAAATTAAAAACTTGTCCACGAAATAAATAAAAAAATAGAATAGAGAAATGAATATTTTATCTCTTTTAAAATAATTTTTTTGAATATTTTTAATTGATAAAAATCTACTATATCTAATTTTAATTATTAGAAAGAAATTAATAATTGTTAGTAAATATATTAGATGAATAAATTCTATTTTAATAGAAAATAAATAAACTAATAATATAAATGAAAAGTTAAAAAAGCTTTTGTAAAAAGACAAAGTTACATGTTTCTTAAGATTCGAATCTGCTTGTTTTAATCTCAAATAATCAATAATAATTACCTCACTTATATTAAATAATATTATTGGTATAAAGTTTGAAAATTTTAAACCATCAAGAGTGAAAATAGCAGCTAAGCTTAATGAAAATATTGAAATACTATGTAACGGAACTAGCGTTGAATGATACTCCTTTTCATCAATTAGTTTGTTAGTATAGTCCTTAACTAGTGTTACAGGAAATCCAAACCCAGAAATAATTGTAATCGATGTTAATATTGGAAAAATTATTCCAAATAATAAATACTGTCCATCATTTACAAAAATTAGAGGAACTATTAATAGAAATAATAATTTTATAAAAGAAGAGCAACCTTTCAGAAAAAAAAACAAAAAATCTTCAGATAAAATATATTTTTTCGAAAATTTATTGTTCAACATTTAATAAGGATTATTATAAATTGAATATTGAAATTGTAATATTAATCTATTCTTATCATCTTTTATATGTTGACCCTTGTGGAAACCAAAAGTATCCTCAATTATCATTGTACCCTCAGCACCTTCAACATAAATAAATGGCCCAATTTTATCATTTATCTGATCATCATTGTATCTCCCAAATGTCAAGTATTTATTTATTCTATGAGATCCAGGTACAAAAGCGTGAGCTCCAGATGATTTGTCAGTATCAGTAAGGTAAATAAAAACCTTAAGCCATGAAATATTATCTAGATCTCTATGAAAAAATTCAGCTTCCTCAGCAGAGTCATTATTTCCGAAAGTCCACCAGGATGCAACATTAGTACATTGAAAATTTTGTCCGAGATATTTTGATACTACATTACAAATAAGAGGATGATACATAATATCATTAACCTCTTTTAAATTTAAAATTTCACTTTTATTATAGTAACCTACATGAGTATTTTTGGGGGGTGAGTTCCAATAAAAATCAAATTTATTATTATTCCAAGGATTGTTTAATTTAAGTTTTTTTAATTTCTCTTTAATCGATTTAATATTATCTGCGTTTAAAAAATTTTCATATATGAAATATCCCTTATGTATTAAATTTTCATAAATTAATTTAACATCATCATTATTAAATTTTGATTTCAGAGTTTTTCTTTTTTTTGAAAATTTGATAAAAGACAGAAACTTACTAATCATAATTCTTAATTTCCATGGAATTGGTAATCTAACAAGTTTAAAGAGTAATTTATTTTTCATATTGTCGTTTAATAATTTTGCCATTAATGTATATAGAATCTTCAGGGATATCTTGTCTCACTATGCTTCCAGCTGAAATAAATGAATTTTTCTTTATTGTAACACCAGCTAAAATAATGCAATTCATGCCAACCCAAACATTCCTTTCGATATGAATTGGCTTACCAGTATGGACGCCATAATCTTTTTTTCTTAAATTTAAAGTGCCTGTTTCTAACATACAATTTGAAGAAATTCTAGTGTTTGATTCTAAAGTGATTTTTTTAAATGCACCAAACATACATCCAGGTCCAATTTTACAATCTTTGTATATATGCAAGTTTGAAGCATTTTTAACTTTTATTGGATAAGAAATATCACTCTTTTCATAATATCCAAGATTTCTAACAAGGTTTTTAACGTATAACCTTCCATACATATAATATAACTTTTCAATAAGATAAACTATCATTTAAAATAATTATTTAAAAAGTTTTGTGATTTAGTTTTGGCAATTTCAATATCTTTTAAGCCAATGAAATGATCTAACTCTAACCAATTAGAATAATTTTTATTTATTTTTTTTTGTATGAAATAAAAAATACGGAATTTGATTGATAAATAATTTAAAATATTTTTTATTAAAAAAATTAATCCATGAATATTCAAAAAAGATAAATAATTAAAACCTTCATCTAGTTTTGATTGATTTATAAAATTATTAATTTCACGAGCTGCTGTTGTTGATGACAGGTTTTTTATTTCTCCAAAGTACTTCTCATATAAATCTTTTGAAATTGATTCTTGATATTTAGATGGATTTCTAATTATGTTAACTAGATCTGACGGATCATGCCAAAAATATTTTTCGGATGGAGGTTGCATATACTTTTTTTCTAATTCGCCCCACCTGATAGAAAAAGTTTTAACTCCAAGAAGAGTTGATTCAAAAACAACTGATGAAGTATAAGTGAATACTATTTTTGATAAAGAAAGATCATCTATTAATTCATCGTTTGTACTTAAAAAAACATTATCTCCACATATTTTTTCATAATATTTGGGGTTTTCACCAGGATGTTTTCTAATTATAATATTGTAACCTAAACTTAAGACTTCGTTTTTTATGTTTTCTATTTTTTCTATGAAATTTTTTCTAATTTGTTTAAAATTTCTGTTCGAGTAATCCTGCATATCTAAAAAATATTCTTTTTTATAAATATCCCAATCATCGTCACTAAAATCAGCTCCTGTAAAATTTGTTATAAATAAAATATTTTTATTTTTATTAAAATCAATTTTAATTTTTTTTAAAATGTCAAATTTAGCATTCCCAACTATTTTTATTTTTTCTTCACTAATTCCATGCATTATAAGTAAGTCTTTGAAATTTTCTCCCCATACTAAATGTAAACTTATATCCTCATCGAAATCTTTAAAACAATCTAAATTAAATTTTTCTCTGTAAGAAATTTCATTAATTAATTGTTCAGAATGATATAATATCATTTTAGATTTGGTGAAATTTTTTCTTAACCTGATATTAGGGGTTCTTAAAACATGATATGAGGGAGTTAATAATACTTTTTCGTTTTTATTAACTCTTTTAAAAAAATTGGGGCCTTGGGGTGTAAAATACCCATCTTGAAAGTCAATATTGTATTTAATAGATAATTGTTTTCCTATTAAGTTATATTGAAAAAGATCACGTGAAGGATGATCTAATAAAAGTGTAATGTATTTATCCATTTTCCAATATCCCGTAGTTCTGTTTTATACTCAGATGACGATGGATACTAAAACCATTTTTAGCTTTTTTTGTCAAATCAAAATATCTTCCTACATATATTTGGTCATTATGTGAGTCAAAATCGTTAGTCCAAATATAATCGTTTGGCCATAAATAATCATTTGTTAGCAAATAATATGTAAAAAAAGCAAAAGTATACTCAATAGAGCTTAAAAGGTTGATTTTACTGAAATAGGATGGATCTAATCCTCTGGTCTTTTCGTTAATCTTTTTATTAATTAAAACCCATTTCGATTTATTTAAGTTTTTAAAAAAAAAATCCTCTTTGAAATACCAATCCTGATTATAAAAACAAACATTATTTTTAGATTCATCAAATTTAAAAATATCAACTAAACTCTTCAGATTTAAATTTTCATTATTAATTTTTTTTGGAATGTAGATTAAAAAATTTGTTTCATTTAATTTTTTCAAAATATTTAATGACGGTTTAACAGGATTATTTTCTTCAAAAAAAATATTTTTATCAACTTTTTTATATAAATCTTTAATAGTATTTAAGTCAATTATTTTTTTCATCCATAAATTTTAAAATATAGTCCTCTTTAATTTTTTGGTAAGAAATTGCATCTTCAAATGAACTCAGATGATTTTGACTCATATATTGGTCAATTTTTTTGAATTCATTTATCATTCTATCTTCCCTTGACCCCCAGCCCGTTTCATTAAACCAAGGTAAATTTCTTACTGGCGAATTTATTAAAATGATATTTAATTTTTTTAGTAGAATCTGTTTTAGGAAAGTTAAATAAGCTCTGTACTGATGATCATGAGTCGCAACAAGAATTAATTTATTCCATTTATTCTCAGTCGCAAGATTAATCACATTTACAGCTTGTTCATATGTATTTTGAGATTCAGATTCCAAGATAATTTGGTCATTTCTCAAACCCAATTTCAATAATTCTGGCTTTAAATCTTTGAATGGATAACTACCATAGCTATAATCAGTTATACCACCACTAAAAAGTAATTTATCTGCCCATCCATTTTTAATAAGTCCAACAGCTTTTTCACATCTGTGTAATCCATCACCCTCTAGTAAAACAACTACATCAGACTTTAATATTAAATCATTGTCAACAAAGGCAATAAACTTTTCTCTATTAGTCATATTAACTCAGATCTTTCCAAAAAATAGGCTCACCTTTTTCAATTAAATGCCTAGCTGAACTTCCAATTATGTTATACTTATATTTTGGTAATATACCTATAGCAGGTCTTAATTCTTCTATATTTTCGTTTGTAAAACGATCGCCTTTTTTTATAGTTTTTTTAGCATACAGCCCTCTTCTTTGAACAAAAACAGTTTCTTCCTCCTCTTTTACAACAAATTTTGAAGAAGAACCTAAAGCAGTCTTTAAAAGTTTGGTTTTATCTACCATTTCTTTAAATTCATTAGGTTCCATAGAGTGTGGATGATCAGGCCCTTTAGCATTTTTATCATAAGTAAAATGCTTTTCAACAACTACGGCACCCTTAGCAATAGCACCTAATATGACTAAATCACCAGGGGAGTGATCACTGTAGCCGACTTGTACATTAAATGCAGACTTGTATGTATCTAAAACATTTATGTTAGCACTTTCGATCATTGAAGGATAATTGGTAATACATTGCATTAAAACAATATCTTTATTTCCTGTTTTTTCAATTGTTCTCAATGCTTCATCAATTTCAGATAAGCTTGCATCTCCTGTAGCTAAGAAAACTGGCTTCATTGTTTTTGCTATCTTTTCTATGATATCTAAAAATGTTATATCGCCTGATCCAATTTTTATAAATGGTAAATCTAGCTCTACACACATGTCAACTGCTTCAAAATCATATGGTGATGTTGAAAAATGAATTCCTATTTCATCACAGTAATCTTTAACTTCCTTGTGCCATTCTCTAGGAAATTCAACTTCCTTAAATGTATCTCCTATTGATTTATCCCACGTTCCATGAACTCCATTAATCTCCATCTTTTCAAAACCCTTATCTGATACAAGCTTTTCAGATTTAAAAGTTTGAAATTTAGCACAATCAGCGCCGGCATTCTTCGCCAATAAACAAAGTTCTTTAGCTTTTTTTAGAGATCCATCAAAATTAGCTCCAATCTCAGCAATGAAATATACATCACTATCATTAGATATTTTGTGTTCGCCTATTTTAATATTCTTATTAAAGTTCATATTTTAGTTTTTGTTAGTATTGATATAAATTTAGTAAACCTTATACTAGTTATCATTAAAAGAAAAGGTAAAATGTAAATTTTTCTAGATAATTTAATTTCTCTAGAGCTAATTGGCTTAATAAAGTCAACAAAAAATGCATTGAAAAATGAGCGAATTTTTCTAAAAAAAGAAAATTCACTAGTGTTATATGTATAAAATTCATAGTCACTTCGACCGTACAGTTTCCATCTTTTTTTTAATTCAAAAAAATTGATAGTTCCAATTTCAAAGCAACTTTTTTTAGAAATACCTATCCTTAAGTTAAGTTTTTCGAGTCTTTGACAAAGATCAGTATCATCTGAATAGGATAATCCATCTGTCCACTTCATTTTTTTTAATATTTCAGTTTTATATAGCCACGGGGTTCCAATAATTTTTCTTTCTCCAACAGAAAATTTAGACCTCTTATATAAATTAAAAGATTTTTCAAAATAATTCTGAGGATCTTTATAATAAGATAGAGAGGATATTCCAACCCAATTATTATCATTCATTTCTTCTATAAGTGAATTTACCAATCCTTCTGTAATCAAATTATCGGGACCAACATAGAAAATATAATCTTTATTACAATTTTTTAGAGCAATATTTCTAGCAGCAGCTAACCCTGTTCCATTGTCAAAATAAATGTTGTCTGTATATTTTTTGGAAATTGAGATAGTTTTATCTTTAGACCTACCATCAACAATTATTAAATTGTTTTTTTCAACATTCAGTGAGCATGTCTCTAAAACTTCACTTATATTTTCTTCAGCATTTAGTGTGCAAACTGCTATACAAGTGTTTTTATTTTTTTTCATTTATCTGAAGAAATAAACCAGTCTATTGTTTTTTTTAAACCTTCATTGATCATATCAAAACTATCGTAATTAATTGTTTTTTTCATTTTTGAATTATCCATTAATCTTACTGATGCACCTTCCGGCTTTGAAGAATCATAGATTATGTCTCCACTAAATTTAAATATCGATGAAATATTTTCAACTAGCTCTCTAATTGAAACCTTTTGGCCATTTGAAATATTCAAAATACAGTTTTCAATATCATTTTGAATAAATAATTTAATAATCTTTACTAAATCCTCAACATATAAAAATTGTCGAACAGAATTTCCTGATCCCCATACTTCAACTGAGGATTTATTATTTTGTACAGCATCATGAAATTTATGTATTAATGCTGGAATGACTCTAGAATTATTTAAATCAAAGTTATCGTAAGGGCCATAAGTATTGTCAATTATTAAATTTATTGAATCAAAATTATATTGATCTTTGTAAGCTAATGATTGAACTAAAGACATGCGTTTAGAAATACCGTAAGAAAAAGTTGATTTGTTAGGAAAACCATTCCAAATTTGATTTTCATTTAAAACCCCTTTGCTTTCTGGATAGCAATTTATGGTATTCAGTGCAATGTATTTTTTTACTTTATTTTTCCTAGCCTTTTCCATTAAAAGAGTATTCATCATAACGTTATTATAAAATATCCTACCTTGATTAGCTTTAATTAATTTAATACCACCCACATCAGCAGCTAAATGTATAACACAATCAAAATCTCTTTGTTTAAAAAGTCTATCAACTTCTATCTCTCTGGTAAGATCATATTCTTTAGAGGAAGGGGCAAACACATCTATATTATCTTTTTTTAAAGATTTAGATAAATTATTACCAATGAATCCTGAGGAACCAGTTAATAAAATTGATTTCACTATAGTTTAGAAATAAATTCGTCAATTGATTCAATTACATAATTAACAGCTGAGTCATTTAAAAATGGGTGACAACCAATAAAAAAAGCATTATTTGTTAATTTTTCAGTAATTGATAACTGACCAGAAACCTTAAGACCAAGATCTCTGTAGGCTGGCTGAATACTTAAATTTCCACCCATAAAAGCCCTAGTTTCAATATTTTTGTTTTCTAAAAATGTAATTATATCTTTCCTTGAAAAGGGAGCATTTTCGTTAACTAAAATTGTAAAACCATAAAATGAATGAAAATAACCTTTTGGTGTATTTGGCATTGTTAAATAATTTTTATGTTTTTCCAATCCAATACAATAATCATTAGCAATTTTAGCTCTTTTGTTGTTAAAATAGTCAAGTTTTTTTAGTTGTTCAATCCCTAAAGATGCTGCTATATCTGTCATTCTTACATTATAACCAATATTTTCAAAAACATATCTTTCATCATAATCTTTTAAATAATCATCTGAATAACCAAATCTTTCCATTGACGGATCAACATCAATTAATCTACCGAATTCTCTAATACTTCTTAGAATATAATGAAGTTTCGGATCATTTGTATTAACCATTCCACCCTCACCAGTTGTCATGTTGTGAGCAACAAAAAAACTCCATGCAGAAATAATTCCAAAACTACCTGCTTTTTTTCCATTAATTGATGATCCATGAGCTTCACAACAATCCTCAAAAACAGGAATATTAAATTTTTCTGAAATAGTCATTATTTCGTTCATATTTGCTGGATTTCCTAGTGAATGAACTACCATAATTAATCCTGTATTTTCATTAATAGCGGATTCTATGCATGAACTTGAAACATTATATGTTTGCATTTCTATATCTACAAAAACAGGTTTTAATCCAGCTTGTAATATTGGAGAAATTACAGTTGTAAAAGTTGC
>MDSV01093969.1_pt1 | contig 19819 bp, 14 predicted proteins | sample 810851 | NCBI WGS metagenome assembly MDSV01 (sample SAMN05326640, study PRJNA326480) | marine metagenome | isolation source: seawater | place: Atlantic Ocean: North East | collected 2012 | reverse complement strand
TCGCCGCACCAGTCGGCAGCTATCTCGGCGAGATTATCGGGTGGCGCGGCGTTTTCCTACTGGCATCGCTTCTCGGCGCGATTTCGCTATTCGCGCAGTGGCGCAGCCTGCCCAGCATGCGACCTGCCGGCATGGCCCGGTTGAGAACGCTTGGCGAAGTGCTGCTGCGCCCCGGCATCGGCATCGGCATGATGGCGGTCCTCCTGGTCTTTGGCGGCCACTTCGTGTTCTTCACCTATCTCAGGGCCTATCTGGAGACCCGGGGCGGGTTTTCGATCGAGGCGATTGCCATCATCCTGCTCGGTTTCGGCATCGCCAATTTCTTCGGCACCGTCCTTGCCGGCCGCATGGCCCAGCTGAGCCTTCGCCTGACCCTGGTGCTCGTGCCGCTTTCGATGGGGACGCTGGCGATGGTCATGGTCGTCTTCGGCGGCAATCCGGTGAGCGACACCGTCTCGGTCGTGCTGTGGGGCATGATCTTCGGCGGCGTTCCGGTGGCCTGGTCGAGCTGGATCACGCGCACCGTGTCCGACGAGGCCGAGAGTGCCGGCGGCCTGTTCGTCGCCACCATCCAGCTCGCGATCGCGCTTGGAGCCGGCCTCGGCGGCGTCGTGTTCGACGCGGCGGGCGGCACCGGGACGGTGTTTGCAAGCGGCGTCCTGCTGCTGCTCTCCGCCACCACGGTGATGTTCGGCGTGCGTATCCGCGCATCGGCCGCAGCCCCCGCCTGAGCGTCGACACGCCGAGAGTTGAAAAAGCCCGGTTTCGGTCGGGCTTTTTTTTGCGCTGTCAGTCAGCGTTAGCGGTCTTTGAAGGGTGCAAAATTGCCGCTGTTCGGATCTCTCCTCATAGCGAACCGGAAGCAATATCCGTCAAATGCCGACGCGCTTTGTCATCTGGGTCGCCGTTGAGAAGCCGAAAACAGGGCTCAGCGGCCCGAGCGACTGAACGGATTTCTCGACGAAGCCCTCCCGTTCGTAGAGGGCACGCGCGCGCGGATTGGTGTCGATAACGTCGAGGCGAACATGGTGAAGGCCCATGGATGCGGCACGTGACTCGATAGCCTTCAACAGGGCTTTCCCGATTCCCCTTCCTCGCGCATGGGGTTCGACGAATATGCCATCCATAAGCAGCGTGCCCGGCTCGCAATCACGCTCCAGAATGCCGATCAACAGACCGCGGAATGTCGCGCCGAACCATCCGAACGTTGCCGCCAAGTCCCTGAAACCGCCGCCGATAAACGCCCCTTCCGGCGACTTGAAACCGGCCACGCCAAGAAAATCGCCGTTTTGCGAGACCGCGCTGATCGCATGGTCGGGATCGATTGCGCGTTCAATGAAAGCGACCGCCTTCGCCTCGGGGCCAAGCGGATAGCGCAGTTTGCGCGAAAATGCCCGCCAGTATCCCCGCGCGGCGAGATGGCGGTGTTGCGAACGCAAGCCTGCCTCGATCCGAAAAGGCGCTGAATTCCGGTCTTCACTCAATCCGTTGTCTCCCTCGATATCCCATCAGATGGGGAGACCCGGGGGCAGGTTCAATCGAGATCGCGCCCGGTACCGACAGTCGTGGCAACCGGGCGCGGCAGTTCGCAGCCGTTACCCGCGCAACGCGTCGGGAAGCAGGTCCGCCGGCATATCCTGATAGGAGACCGGACGGAGGAAGCGGTCGATCGCGAGCGTGCCGACCGAGGTCGAGCGCACGTCCGAGGTCGCCGGATAGGGCCCGCCATGGACCATGGCCGGCGACACCTCGACGCCGGTGCCAAACCCGTTGACGAGCAGGCGGCCTGCCAGCATTTCCAGCTTCGGCATCAGTTTCGCCGCCGCCGGATGGTCGCCTTCGTCGATGTGCAGCGCCACCGTCAACTGACCTTCCAGACCATCGACCACGGTTTCGAGTTCCGCCAGATCGCGGCATCTGACGATCAGGCCGGCACCGCCGAAGACTTCATCATGCAGGCTTTTGTCCTTGAGGAACGAGGCGGCCGTCGTTTCGAAAAGGGCGGCCTGGCCGTGAAACTCGTCGCCCTCCTGCCCTTCGGCAAGCTGAGTCACATCGCTGTGGCCGACCAGTTTTGCAACACCGTCGCGATAGGCCTTGCAGATGCCGGCGGTCAGCATCGTCTGGGCCGGCACGGCCTTCAGCGCCTCGACGGCGCTCGCCTTGAAGGCATCGAGCCCCTCGCCTTCGACGGCGAGGATCAGGCCGGGATTGGTGCAGAACTGGCCGGCGCCAAGCGTCAGCGATGCAGCAAAGGCCGTACCGATCTTGCCGCCGCGCGCCTTCAGCGCTTCGGGAAACAGGAGGACCGGGTTGATCGCGCTCATCTCGGCATAGACCGGGATCGGCATGTCGCGTCTTGCGGCAATATCCACCAGCGCCAGACCGCCCCGGCGGGAGCCGGTGAAGCCGACGGCGCGGATCAGCGGATGGGCGACCAGCGCGCCGCCGATCTCATAGCCGGTGTCATGCAGCATCGAGAACGTGCCCGCCGGCATGCCACAATCGATGACGGCCTGCTGCACGGCGCGGGCCACCAGTTCCGAGGTGCCGGGATGGGCCGGATGGGCCTTGACCACTACCGGGCAGCCGGCGGCCAGCGCCGAGGCGGTATCGCCGCCGGCCACCGAAAACGCCAGCGGGAAATTCGATGCGCCGAAAACGGCAACCGGGCCGAGGCCGACCTTGCGCAGCCGGAGATCGGGTTTCGGCGGCGTGCGTGCGGCATCGGCGGGATCGAAACGCAGATCCTGAAACGCGCCCTCGCGCACGACGCCGGCGAACAGGCGCAACTGGTTGACGGTGCGCATGCGCTCGCCCTCGAGACGCGCGCGCGGCAGGCCGCTCTCGGCCATGGCGCGCTCGATCAGCGGTTCGCCGATGGCGAGGATATTTGCGGCCGCCTTTTCAAGAAACGCCGCCCGGTCTTCCAGCGCCGTCTCGCGATAGGCGAAGAAAGCCTGCCAGGCGAGCCGAACCGCCTCGTCCAGATCGGCCGCGCTCGCGCCGCCGAACGCGCCGGAAAGCGCCTTTCCGGTGGCCGCTTCCACGGCTGTCAGTGTTCCGTTTGCGCCCATGCGGGTCTGGTTGCCGATCAGCAATTCGCCGGTGATCTTCATTGGTGCATCCTCAATCTGGTTCTCAGTTGGATTTCGGTGTCGATTTAGCGGCGCGTGTCCGCAGCTCATCGAGCACGTTCTTGCGCACCGGCATAACGCCGGCCTTGGTATTGCGGGCCCGCGCCCGGTAGCGTCTGGCGGAGGGAAGGCGCGCGCCCTGCCCTTCAACAGCGTCAAACAACGCCTCGCCGCGCTTCAGATTGTCGAGGGCCGCCTGTCCCATGAAGGAGGCTGGATCGAGTGCAATGATCAGTTCGCCATGAAATGGCGTAACCTTGGCGCCATCGTCGAAGGCGAGGGATTCGGCGCTGGTGAGATCGCCGATCAGCGGACCGGCGAGCAGCTCGATCATCGCCGAAAGCGCCGATCCCTTGTGGCCGCCGAAGGTGAGCATGGCGCCTTCGGCAGCTTTGTCCGGATCGGCCGTGGGATTGCCGTCGGCGTCGATCGCCGTTCCTTCCGGCAGCGGGGTTTGCGTGCGGCGGTGCAGTTCGATATCGCCGCGGGCGATCGCCGAGGTGGCGAAGTCGAACACGAAGGGATGTTTGCCGGGGCGCGGCCAGGCGAAGGCAAACGGATTGGTGCCGAACACCGGCCTGCTGCCGCCCGCCGGCGCGACCCATGCATGACTGACCGTGACGGCGATGGCGACAAGGCCCTGATCGGCGATCCTTTCCACCTCCGGCCAGAGTGCGGAGAAATGAAAGCAATTGTTGATCGCAAGCGCTGCGAGCCCACAATGCCGCGCCTTTTCGGCGAGAACGGGAAGCCCGGCCTCGAAGGCGGCAAGCGAAACGCCCATGCGGGCGTCGACGCGGATGATCGCCGGCGCGCGGTCCTCGACAACCGGCGTGGCGACCGGATCGACCTTACCGCGCTCGATCAGTTCCAGGCAACTGATCAGCCGGTAGAGCCCGTGCGAATGGCACTCGTCCATCTGCGCGCGCACGACGCAATCGGTGATCGTGCGGGCATGATCTTCCGAATAGCCGGCCGCCAGCAACAGGCCCTCGCCCAGCGCCCGCGCCTCATCGATCGCAATCGTTTCGAAATCGTCGCTCATGCCGTCTCCCTTCAGGCGTGGTGTCGCATGCGCGCCATGCGGAAAGCGCGCCGGACGCAATCTGCCCCATGGATGAAGTCGATGGGTAGCCCGGCGCTCAGGCGAAGGGCTCGGTCGGCCCCTTGCCGGGCGTGGTGAACCAGATCGGCCCGTTCTCGCCCATATGGATGATGTCCTCCAGCCGGACGCCGAATTTTTCGGGCACCACGATCATCGGCTCGTTGGAAAAGCACATGCCGGGCAGAAGCGGCGCTGAATTGCCGCGCACGATGAACGGCGCTTCGTGGATATCCATGCCGAGACCGTGCCCCGCCCTGTGCGGCAGGCCGGGCAGGCGATAATCCGGGCCGAGGCCATGGGCGGCGATCACGCGGCGCGCCGCATCGTCGAGGGTTTCAGCCGCAACGCCCGGTTTCGCGGCGTCAAACACGGCCTGCTGCGCCTCGCGTTCGATCATCCATATCCGCGAAAACTCGGCCGAAGGCTCCGCCTTCACATAGGTGCGCGTCATATCCGACTGGTAACCGCCGACAATCGTGCCGGTGTCGACGAGAATGATATCGCCCTCGGCATAGGTCTGATCGCCATCGACGCCATGCGGCAGCGATGTCGCCGCGCCGAAGGAGCAAATCGCGAAGGTGCTGCCCGAGCCGCTGAGCGCGCGGTGGGTCTCGTCAATGAAGCGCACGACCTCGGAAGCGCGGATGCCCGGCTCGATCAGCGCGTGAACGCGCTTGTGCACTTCAAGGGTGGCATTCATCGCATACTGCATCAGCGCGATCTCGGCGGGCGATTTCACTGCTCTCAGCGAAGAGATCATCGGCCCGCCATCAACCAGCCGCTCCGGCGCAATCTGCCGGGCAAGCGCCGAATAGATGGCGAACGGCAGCGCATCGTCGAGCGCCAGCGTCCGGCCCTGGCCGAGCAGCTTTGCCGTCAGCGCCGCAGGGTCTTCGTGCTCGTCCCAGGCGGCGATATCGCCGTCGAGGCGCTCCAGCGTCTCGATCTTCGAGACCTCGAAGGCGGGCGCGATATAGGTCAGGCTGTCGGCGGTGACCAGAGCCCCGACCAGGCGTTCGCTCGCATGCCAGACAAGCCCGGTGAAATAGGCAAGGCTGGTGGTCGAGCCTAAAAGCACCGCATCGACGCCGGCGGCCTGCATGGCCGCGCGCAGGCGCTCAATCCGGCCCTTGCGTTCGTCTTTGCTGATCGGTTCGGGGCGGTTGGTCATCGCAGCGGTCTCTCCGTCTTCACTCGATCAAAGACCGAGATTTTTCATTCATCAAATTCGCCTATCATATTTGTCGTCAGTTTGTCGACAGCGCGATGGGCGGGCTTTTGCAATCTAGAAAACCTTACCTGCCGCCAGCAGACGCCGGCCCCGGAACGACCGCGCGCCCTACCAGCCGGAAAACCGGTCGAAACGCAGGTTTTCAAGGTTCACGGATGGCTTCTGCTGGCCGGCCAGTTCCGCGATCAGGCGAGCCGTGGCCGCCGACTGCGTCAATCCCAGATGCCCGTGACCGAAAGCGTAGAGCACGTTCGGCGCGGCCTTCGAGCGGTCGATCACCGGCAGGCAGTCGGGCATCGAGGGGCGGAACCCCATCCACTGTTCCCCGCCCTCGGTCTCAAGGCCGGGCAGGAAACGTTTGGCAAGCGTCAACAGCGCCTCGGCGCGTTTGAAATTGGCCGGCAGGTCGAGCCCACCGAACTCCACCGCCCCGCCGACGCGTATACCCGCCTTCAGCGGCGTGACGACAAAGGAGTGATCGTTGAAATAAAGCTGGCGCTTCAGCGGGAAGGCCGTAGCCGGCAAGGTGGTGTTATAGCCGCGCTCGGTATCGAGCGGCACCGCCTCGCCCAGGCTTTTCGCAAGCGTTTTGGACCACGCACCGCAGGCAACCACGACGGTGCGCGCCTCAAGGACGCCTCCATCGGCAAGGCGGATGCGCGCGCCCGCCTCGGTCGGCTCGAGGGCGGCGGCCTCCCCGATCGTGATCGTTACGCCGTCCTCCCGCAGGCTTTCGGCGAGCGCGCGGGTAAAGCCGGCCGGATCGGAAACCTGCAGCCCGTCCTCGCTGTAGATCGCGTGTTCGAACTGCGGCGCGAGGCCGGGTTGAAGCGTCTCGATCTCGCCGCGGCCGACGCGGTGGAAATCGAAGCCGGCTTCGCGCTTTCTTGCCCAGTCGGGCGTCGCGGCGGCAAAGCTCTTTTCGCTGTCGTAGAGGTCGAGCGTGCCGGTATTGACGATAAAGGAAGCCAGCCGCGCGTCCTTGCGGACCGTTTCATATTCGGCGGCCGCCAGCCGCATCATCGCCGCCTGAACCTTGAGCCCGCGCTCGAAACTGGCCCTGGAGCTCGCCTGCCAGAAATGCCAGAGCCAAGGCGCCAGCCTTGCCGCATAGGCCGGGCGAATGGCAAGCGGCCCCAGCGGATCGAGCAGCCAGCCGGGCGCTTTCCAGGTGATGCCGGGCGCGGGGATCGGCACGATCTCCGGGAAGGCGAGAATGCCGGCATTGCCGGCGCTGGCTCCTGCCGCGATCGCGCTGCGCTCCAGGATCGTGACCCTTCGCCCGGCCTCGATGAGATAGCGCGCGGCCATGCAGCCGATAATGCCGCCGCCGATCACGACAACGTCTGCTTTGGATTGGTCTTTCATCAAGTCCTCATGTTGTGCGGGCAGGTGGCGGCAATGCGCCATAATCATGAACCATGGCTCACCCCAGCGACAGCGCGCGCGCCTGCTCGGCTTCCCGCGCCAGGTATTCCTGGATCTGGCGCACGATCTGCCCGGCATGGGCGACTGCCAGCCGGTCGGCCCTGTCGGCATCCCCGGCTTCGATCGCCGCAATGATATCCTCGTGCTCGTTCACATACTGGCGCGGGAGCCGGTCCTCAAAGGTAGAATAATAGAGCCTGAGTATACGGCGACCCTCATCAAGCAGCCGGGAGAAGAAGCCGGTGTAATAGGCATTGCCGTCCAATTCGGCGATCGCGACGTGAAACTCGCGATTGGCCTCGATCATGGCAAAGGCGTCCTGCGCCTCCACCGCGGCGACGAACTCTTCCTGTCGTTTTCGAATGTTCGCCATCATCGCCCGCTCATGCGGCGCGCGCGCGGCCGCGCCTCTGGTGCTGATCCGGTACATCAGCGTCAAGGCTTCGAAATAATGCGGCATCTCGGCGAAATTGATGGCGGAAACGATGGTGTTGCGGTTGGGCAGCGTCGTCACCAGCGCATCGCTTGCAAGCCTGAGCAGCGCCTCGCGCACCGGCGTGCGCGACATGCCGAAGCGCTCCGACAGCCTGACCTCGTCCAACGGGCTCCCCGGCGTCAGGTCCATCGCCAGAATTTCCCGGCGCAGCGTTTCGTAGACCTTCTGGGTTCCCGACCCGCGCGTTTTCGTTTTTGCCGCCTCTACCGCTGCCGCCATCACTGCCTCATTTCTGGTTCTCGGGCTTTCACACAATCCCGCGGATGCTGTATGCTATCCGTTCAGCCGGCTTAATCCGACCAGGCCGGCAACGTCCGGACTTTGAGCATACGTCGCCGCCGTCAGGTTGTCGACAATTTGTGTTCAGAAAAATGCGCCCGCCTTGCGGGCTGACAGCGGCATCTTGCCCGCTGTTCCGCCGCGGCTTTCGCGGGACGGTGAAGAAATGCGTTCGCATGGAGACGAGTCAGTTTAACGCCTGAACGGCCTGACGCGGGGCAAGCGCGCCAACGCCAGGATTTGCGACCCCGCCTAGACGCGAGGCCGCCATATCAAAAGTCTGTGTGCCCGGCCAATCCGAGCCCAATGTTCCAGGCGCCGGCTTTCAAACCGCCACGAAACCGCCGTCCACCATCAGTTCCTCGCCTCCGACGAAGCTGCTTTCGTTCGAGGCCAGGAACAGCACGGCCTTGGCGACCTCTTCAGTCTGTCCGAGCCTGCCGAACGGGATCGCCTGGTTCATCCATTCCTCGATGCCGGCATTATCTTGAAGGTAGGTCGCCATGGCCGGCGTCAGGACCATGCCCGGCGACACCACGTTGACGCGGATGCCACGGCTTTTCAGGTCGACCGTCCAGGTCCGTGCAAAGGACCGGATCGCCGCCTTCGTCGCGCTGTAGATCGAGAGGCTGGCGAAACCCTTGCTGCCCGCGCCCGATCCGGCCAACACGATGGACGCGCCGGCTGACATCAACGGCAGGGCCTTCTGCACCGTGAAGACCGTCCCCTTGACGTTGATGTTGAAGACCCGGTCGAAATGGTCTTCCCCGATCTCCCCGATCGGCGCGGATTCGGACACGCCGGCATTGGCGAAGACCACGTCCACGCGGCCATGATCCTGCTTTATCCGGGCGTAAAGCCGATCGACCGCGGCAGGATCGCTCACATCGCCCTGCACGCCGATGGCGCCGTTTGCGATCTCCCGCAGCGCCTCGTCCAGCCGCTCCTGCCGGCGCCCGGTAATATATACATGGGCGCCCTCAGCCGCGAATGCCTTGGCTGTCGTCAGGCCGATACCGTCCGTTCCGCCGGTGATGACCACAACCTTGTCCTTGAACCGTTCCGTCATGATGAAACTCGCCTTTCCATTAAGTGGAGGATTGCTCCATTTCCTATATGGAGATATCCTCCACTTAACAAGTCCCAGCGAGGTGATTTTTGTCGGACCAAATTCCATTACGCGCGGATGCGCAGCGCAATCGCGAGCGCATTCTGGCGGCGGCCGAGGACGTGTTTCTGGAACGAGGCGCCACCGTGACGCTGGACGACGTCGCAAAGCGCGCAGGGGTCGGGATCGGAACGCTCTATCGGCGTTTTCCGACACGGGAAGAGCTACTGGCCGCAACATACAGTGCCCGCTTTGTCGCCTTCGCGGCCTCCAGTCGTGACTCGGACCACGGCCGCGATCCGCTCGGCACTCTGCGCCGCTATCTGGAACAGCTTGTCAGCCACACGAATGTCTATCGCGGCCTTGCGGCCATGCTTGGAACGGTTCTGCAGGTCGGGACCCCCGGCTGTGTCGCAACCAGCGCGGAAGGCCAACGGCTTCTGGCCAATGCGCAGGCTGCCGGCGTCGTCCGGGCCGACGTCAGCTTTGACGACATCGTGTGCGTGGCAACGGCGATCTCGCTCGCAACGGAGCGAGAAGCTTCATCGAGCGACCCTATCGCTCGTCTTGTCGATATTTTCCTGAACGGAATAGCTTCACGCTGACTCTGCCTGATACCGGCTCTCGGATAGCTGCACCGTCACCGGGGGCGCGCCTGCGGCAGCCATATGGCAGCGAACACGGCCCGGAAGGGCTGAAGGCGTTCGTCAACATCAGGTCAATCCGGATCGGTCAGGACGCCGAAAAGGGCCGGAAATCCGGCCCTTTTCTTTGCGACGCACCCGTTTTTTTTCTGGCTCGCTGTCAGAAGCTGAGGCTGGCCTTGGCGGAGAACATGTGGCTCTCGAGGTTCTCGCGGAACTCGCCCTCATAGGCGGCTTCGAAGGTGAACCGGTCGTCGGCGAAGGCCGTCACCGAAACACGGCCGATAAAGGCATCGGCGCCGATATTCGCGCCTGCGACATCGAAATCGCTTCCGAAGATGCCGAGCGTCGGTGAACGGCCGGTATCGCCGTAATCATGCCGCCAGCCGGCGCTGATCGCCGGCAGAAGCCGCACGCCATTGTCGAAGCTGATATCCTTGGAGAGTTCGACCGCCAGCGTGGTCTGCGTTTCGTCGAACGTCTGTGAGGGAATAGCGAGCGCGAAGCTGCTGCCGCTTTCCTGCATGCTGTCACGGTGAAACGCGCGGTAACCGAGTGTCGCCGAGGGCGTCAGCGTAAACGCGTCCATGTCGAGGTCCGAGAACGCCGCGGCCTCGATGAACCCGCCGGTGCCATGGCCGCTGGCGGATGCCGTGGCCGAATATGCGCCCAGCGTGGTGATCCGGCTGGTCGACAGATTGCCGTAGCCGAGGCCGGCACGGCCGGCAAATGTCATCATGCCGGCATCGAAACTGCCGTAGAGCGCCGCCTGATAGGTGCCGACATCGCCGGAGCCGTTGGCGTTCGCCGAGACATCGGCATATTCATAGGAGGCGGCGACGCCGGCAACGCCCTGGCCGAACCGCCAGTCGTAGCCGAAGACGCCGTTGCCGCCGGAGACATCATAGCCTGAAAGGCCGTTTGCCGAACCGACATTGGTCGAGAGCGAATTGCCGCTCGCCCAGAGCGTTCCCTCGCCGGCGGAGCGGTCGCCCGTTCCGGCAAGACCGTTCGTCAACTGCATCTGTCTCGTGCCGACGGCATCCGCAAACCGGCCGACGGCGCGCACCGCGGTCGTTCCGATCTCGGCATGCAATTGTCCGGTCATCGACGGAAGACCGGCCGCCAGCGCATCGAGATCGGCCGCATAGAGCGTGTTGTAGGCATCGTTATAGGCGGCGTCCGGGCGCACGCCGGCCGATGGCCGCGCCGCGTCGATCGCGGTGCCCAGCGCGGTCTCATTCACCGTGCCGATAATGCCGAGGGCGGCAAGATCGCCATAGCGTTCCGGGGTGGCGGCCAGTGACAGCGCATTGTCGAAATAGAGCACGTCGAAACGCGTGTTTGCCGCGAGGCCCGAAGCCGGCTGGGCGAGGCTGTCGAAACTGCCTGCCACGCTGCCGTCCGGGGCCGAAACGAAGGTGAAGAGCTCGCCCGGCTGGGGCGTGAAGCTGTTGGTGGCGGAACCCGAAATGCCGCGCAGCTGCGGGGCAAGCGTGCCGCCCGCGGTGAACACGTTGCCGCTGCCGGCAAGGATCAGGCGGTCATAATTGCCGGCGCCGTTGCCCGTTCCGGTTCCGTCGACCTCGATCGTCGCGACAGCAGAAGAATTGAGCGTGACATCGCCATAGACGGTCAGCGTTCCGGGCGAATTGCCCGGCGACAATTCGCCGGAGACATTGATATCGCCGCGCACGACACCGACGCCGCCGAGCGTGCCCTTGCCGCCGACCGTCAGAACCGGCGTTGCCAGCGCTCCGTTGACCGCAAGCAGGCCGCCGGTGACCGAACTGCCCTTCTTGAAGGCCGCGGCGCTGGCGATCTCGAGCGTGCCGCTGCCCTGCTTTTCCAAGCTGCCGTCACTTTCGAAGGATACGAGCCAGGTCGTATCGGCATTGCCCGCGCCAACGGTGTAGACCCCGTCCCCGCTCATGCCGACCGGTCCGACGGAAAGCGCGCGGTCAAGCCGGAGCAGGCCGTGGCCATAGACCGCGTCGATGCCTTCCACGCCCAAATCCTCGGCGGTCATGAACAGGATGTCCACGATCTTCGCCGGCGAGAAGGTCGGATAGGCCTCCGTCAGCACGGCCACGGCGCCCGAGACGTTCGGCGCGGCCATTGATGTTCCGCTGTAGTTGTCATATCCGCCCATATCCTCGGGAACCGTGGAATAGATGCCGCTGTCGACGTGATTGGCCTGCCCGCCGCCGGGTGCGGCGATACACCATTCCATGGCGACGCCACAGTGACTGGAATAGTCGGCAATATGGTTATAGGCATCGAGCGCCACGACGACGACGATGCGGCCGCGCTCAATCCCGTCGGCCTTCTCGGCCGCAGCCAGCGCTTCGGCGGTTGTGAAGCTCAGATCAAGCCCGGCGCCGTGATCGTCATAGATCAATTCGCCTGCCGAATTGGTCGCGCCCTCGTTCTTCGGCTGAATGAAGGGGTAAAGGCCGCCGCCCGACGGATTTTCCGCGTAGACAGGAGCTCTGAGCATCTCATTGCCCGCTGCCACGACCAGGATCTGGCCGGCATCCATATTGGCCCTCAGCGCCTTGGCTTCGGCCATCACTTCGTCCGGATCCTCGATGTCCCAGTTCAGCTCGCCAGGATCGGCCCCTGGACCGTAGCTCATATTGATGACGGCAATGTCTTCAAACTGGGCCAGGTAGCGGCTGGCATCGATTGCAGGCTCCTGCATGTTCCCGGACAGGGGATCGCATTCGTCGTAGAGCACGTTCGGACCGCAGCCTTCAAGGTCGTCGAAGTCGAACTCCTTGTAAACGCCGCCGCCGAGATCGACTCTCACGGGACCGTCGCCATGGGGGATGGCCTTGACGGCCAAAATCCGCGCATCCGGCGCGACGCCTTCCATGCCGAACCCGTTGTGACCGGCCCCGATAATGCCCGCGACATGGGTGCCATGCCCGTTGACGTCGTAGGAATCCGTCCAGCCCTGCTCAAACCCGGCTTTGAATTCCTCAAGCGTGATGGTCTCGCCCTCGAGATCCCTGTCGACCCAGTAAAGATAGGTCTTCGACCGATCATCGACGCGGCCTTCAAATTCCGGGTGCACCGTGCCGTCGGGCCGCACATCGAGGCCCGTATCGATCACGCCTACGAGGACATCCTTGCCGGTAAAGCCGAGCTCGCGCGCCGTCTGGGCATGAATGGCATCGAGCGAATAGTTGCGCTGGAACTCGCTGAGCGCGCTTTTGGGAATATCGGGATTGCCGCCGGGATAAGGCAAAGCCCGCTCCCCCGGCGCAGACATCAGCGACTGCGAGGGATAGACGTCGGCAAGATGGCGTCCGCTGTCGACCGCGCGCGCGATGTTCTGCGCCAGATCCGGCCGCAGGCTGATGGCCGTTGCCTTGATCTGATCGGCGCGATCCGGCGTCAGCCGGGTGTTTTCCACAATGCTGGCGAGGAAGGACGTGGTGCCGTAGCCGGCGGCCTGACCGAGCGCATCCTCGATGGCCGATGCCGAGAACCAGGATTGCGCGCCTGCCGGGAGGCTGGCTTCCGCGGCCTGGGCCGGGCTGAAGGCGGGCGCGATCAGCGCCGAGGCCATCAGCAGAGCAAGCGTGCGGCAGCGCAGAACCTTGCGGCCACGACCGTGTGAAGCAGTACCAGAAAACATTTTTGACCCCCTGTTTCTTTCGAAACCCCACCTTGGAGGTGCGGCATTCGATTATCCTTGCGCGAAAGAGCGCAGTTTCCCGGGACCTGACCACCCCTGTCGCCAGTCCCGGACACGATCTCTTTTTCGGGAAGCGGCGACGCGCGCTGCCCGGATTGATCGTTTTTGACTAAAGGAAGGCAGATCGCTTGTATCGCCCGCACGTCCCCAATGATGTGCAGGACGTACCGAAATGGATTTCTTCCAGCGGAAGCCTGCCCCGCGTCAGACGCCTGCAAACCATGCAGGCCAGGTATATCTTGTCGGAGCGCCGGAAGCGGCGGACATCGAGGCTACGTGGCGTTGCCGCCTGGCCTCGCCCGGCGTCATGTCATAGCGGCGGCGGAAGGCCCGGATAAAGGCGCTTTCGGACTGGAACCCGACCGAGGCGGCGATCGCGTTGTTGTTGAACGGCAGTGCATACGGATCTGTGAGCTTGTGATAGGCTGCGGCGAGCCGCCGTTCGCGCACGAAAGCCGCGACGCCGCCATGGGGCTCGAAATGGCGATAAAGCTTCGTCCGCGAGATGCCGAGGCGGGCGGCGATATCCTCCACCGTCAGGCTTTCGCTTTCGAGATTGGCGTCGATATGCCGGCGCACCTCCTGCAGCACGCTTTGTTGCAGCAAGGACGTCTGTTCGTCGGAAAGCTCGCGGCCGTTATTGATGACGGCGGCAAGAAAATGGACCAGCGCCGAAAACACCTGGGGTCCGTCCTCCGCGCGGATTGCAGGGGCCATGCGATAGACATCCAGAACATGGGTGCGGAACAGGCGGGCGAGCGGCGTGTCGCGGCGCACACGCCGGTAATGCAGCCCATCGGGCTCGTGCAGCAGCGGCGCGAGCCGGTCACGCGGCACGGCAAGCGCCATGAGGTCGAAATCCTCGTTGACGGTGTCGAGCGGCTCGGCATTGTCGAAGATACAGATGTCGCCGGCGTCGAGAATGACATCGCCGCATGCGGTGCGCGCATGGCAGCGCCCCTTGAGGAATATCTGGATCATGTAATTGTCGACGCCATCGCGACCGATCTGGGTGCGGCTGCGCGAAAAGGCCTGCTGCACGCTTGCGCAACGCCCCAGCGTCCCTGAACCGAGCAGGAAACCGTTCACTTCCGCGCGAAACGGTTCATCCGCGGCAGAATCCAAAGTGGGCAGGTAGAGCTGGCTCATGGCGTCGCGCCATTCCTGGTAGTCGGTGCTCGCAAAGACGTCGTGCGGAACGACGTCCTCCCCCATTGGCATGACTGTGGTCTCTTCCGGCAATTTGCGTCTCCCCCAGGCGGCGGTATCACCGCCGCTTGCTCCTTTCCAATCAACTCAATAAAGACCCGCCCGGGCGCGAGGCCTTTGACGACCGTCAGCTAAAATAGTGTAAAGCATTCTCTCGCTCTCCTCAAATCACGCCGGTTTCCGCCGGCTTTTGGAAGGAGTGCGAGCGCTTCCGCTATCGCGACGCCAGCATCATCTCGGCGGCCTTCTCCGCGATCATCGTGACCGGCGCATGGGTGTTGCCGGAGGGGATCGAGGGCATGATCGAGGCGTCGGCGATGCGCAGATTGGCGAGGCCGCGCAGTTTCAGCGCCGGATCGACTACGCTTGCGGGGTCGTTGCCCATGCGGGCCGTGCCGACGGGGTGGAAGATGGTGGTGCCGAGCCTGCCCGCCGCCGCCAGCAGCTCTTCATCCGACTGCACATCCGGCCCGGGTTTGATCTCGCGTGGGTTGAGCCCCACCAGACCGGCGGCGGCCATCAGGCGTCGGGCGTGGCGGAGGCTGTCGACGGCGACGATCTGGTCGGCGCGCGCGGTAAGATAGCAGGGCCGGATTTCGGGCGGGCGATCTGGCGCGGGCGCGGTGATATGGATCGTGCCGCGACTTTCCGGCCGCAGATTGCAGACGGAAACCGTAACTCCCGGCTCCTTGTCGAGCGGCTGGCCAAAGGCTTCCAGCGAAAGCGGCTGGATATGGTATTCGAGATTGGCCCGATCATACTCGGGCGAAGACCGGGTGAAGATGCCGAGCTGGCTCGGCGCCATCGACATCGGCCCGGTGCGGCGAAAGGCATATTCGACCGCAATGCCGGCCTTGCCCGCAAGCGTTGCGAGACGATCGTTCAATGTGAGCGCGCCGGTGATGCGAAACACGGTGCGGATCTGGAGGTGATCCTGCAGGTTCGCGCCGACGGCTGGAATATCGAGCGCGACCGGAAGACCAAGGGATTGCAGCAGGCCGCCATCGCCAATGCCGGAAAGCTCCAGCAGCTGCGGCGTGTTCACGGCGCCGGCGGAAAGCACGATCTCGCCGCGGCAGGCGGCCCGTTTGAGCCGGCCGTTCTGACGGTAGATCACCACCTCCGCCCGCCCCTGCGACAGGGCAACGCGCTCGACCTGGGCCTTCGTCTCGATTCGCAGATTGCGGCGTGACCGAGCAGGGTTCAGGAACGCCTTGCGGGCATTCCAGCGCAACCCGCCGCGCTGGTTCACCGGAAAATAGCCGACGCCCTCATTGTCGCCATCGTTGAAGTCGTCGGTCGCGGGAATGCCGATCTCCTCGGCCGCCGCGGCCAGCGCGTCGAGCACGGGCCAGTGCAGGCGCTGTTCGCAGACGTCCAGCTCGCCGCCCTTGCCGTGGACGGCGCTTTCCGGACCATAATGATTTTCGGATTTGCGAAACAGCGGCAGCACATCGTCCCAGCCCCAGCCGGTGCAGCCGGCCTGCCGCCACTGGTCGTAATCCGCCGCTTGGCCCCGCATATAGATCATGCCGTTGATGGAGGAACAGCCGCCCAGCACCTTGCCGCGCGGATAGGCGAGCGCGCGGCCGTTCAGTCCCGCCTCGGGCTCCGTGCGATAACACCAGTCGAGCCGGGGATTGCCCATGGCATAGAGATAGCCGACCGGGATGTGGACCCAATGGTGGTTGTCGTGCCCGCCCGCCTCCAGCAGCAGAACCCGGTTGGCCGGGTTGGCGCTCAGCCGGTTGGCCAGCACGCAGCCGGCAGACCCCGCCCCGACGACGATATAATCGAATTCGCCCTCGTCGACGATATCCGTTTCAACCATGCTCATATCACTCCAGGCATGCCCGCAGGGTCGATGCCTCTGGAGCGGCTCCGCGTTTCATCGAACGCAAACCCGCTCCAGCACTATGCTTTAACATCTTGATGGACGACAGAAGATTCCCGCCGACCAAGAGACGCCCTAAAGCGCCTCCATCGTGCCGCCGGTCGGAATTTCTGGGGCCGCGCCGTTTTCGACGATCACCAGATCATAGCCGCCATCATCCTTGATCCGCCACTGGCCGCCGGTGAGCGGGGTCTTGCAGACGTTCTTCGCGGCGAATGGCGGCACGCCCTTGCCATTCCAGGCGATCGGGCCGACGACGCATTCCATGTCTGTGGCGGCGATCGCCTCGGCGACGAGCTCTCCGTCGGTCGGGTCTTCGGCCCTGCCCATCACATCGGCGGCGACCTCGAACAGCGAGTGCACGAAGCCGATCGGCTGGGTCCAGGGACGGCCGGTCTTGGTCGTGAAGTCCGCGGCAAGCTCGGCCGAGCTCTGCCCGGTCACGGAGGACGAGAACGGATGGTTCGGCGTCCACCACACCTCCGAGGAGAGGTTGTTGCCCGCCTCGCCGAGCGCTTCGACCGATTGCGGGAACAGCAGCGCCTTGGCGACCGTGACGGCCTTCGGCTGCATGCCCTGCTGGCGCAGCTGATTCCAGAAAGTGGTGAAATCCGGCGGAATGAGAACGCCGGTGATGATATCGGTATTCGCCGCCTTGAACGCGTTGATCTGGGCCGAGAAATCATCTGACAGGTTCTGGAAGCTGCCGGGATTGGTCAGCGCATAGCCGCGTTCGGCAAGGCCCGGCTTCAGGCCGGTCTCGGGGTCACCCCAGGCATTGCCGTCGGCATCGTTGGGGAACAGGCCGCCGACGGACTTGTTGGTCTGAAGCTGATCCCACATGGCGGTGTAGACCGCGATGATATCTTCCATGCCCCAGAAATAATGGAACGCGAATTCAAACGGCTGCCAGCTTGCCGGATCGCGCGGATTGGCCTGCTGCCCGATAAACCAGGGCTGCCAGGGCGCAACGGTCGAAAGCACCGGAATCCCCTCGGATTCGCACACGCCTGAAACCGGATTGGTGGTTTCGGGCGTCGAGGCGACCAGCATCAGATTGACCTCGTCGCTCAGGATCAACTCCTTTGCAACGTCGGCGGCGCGGTTGGGATTGGACTGGCTGTCCTTGACAATCACCTCGAAATTCTTGCCCACCGACGAAGCGAGAAAGGCCTCGATATTGTAATTGTCGCTTTCGGCAAAGCCGGCCAGCGGCCCGGTCTGCGGCGAGACATAGCCGAGCTTGATCTTGCTGCCCTGGGCGATTGCGGGCGCGGCGAGCCCGGGTGCTGCAAGCATCAGCCCGGTGGCTGCCGTGGAGCGCAGAAACTTACGTCTGTTGATCATTTTTCCTCTCCCTTGTGTAACGAACCCTCTGCCCGACCGCTGCCATCCGCATCGCGAACGCCTCCGCAGCGGCGGCTCGGGAAAATATGCAGCTAGCGGGCCGCCGCCATGCCAATGGACCCGCCGGCAGCCAGATCCTGCAACAGATTTTGCAGCATGGCCACTTCCGCGTCCGAGACCTCATGGCCGCGACCGGGAAAAATGTCCGTGCGCAACCGGCCCTTGCCCGCGCCAAGTTCGCATGCGGCCTCGGCGAAGGCGGTGACGGGGATCCACGGATCGGCATCCGAGCCCGTCAGGTAGACTGGCAGCTCAGGCGCCAGCCGATAGGGCCGGTCATCCGTCGCAACACCCACGCGGCAGCCGGTGAAGGCTGCAAGCGCATCCGGGGCGGCAAGCCCCGCAAAGGCATATTCGAGCGCGAGACAGGCCCCTTGCGAAAATCCGGCGAGCAGCAATGGCAGTGCGCCGAAGGCGGCGCGCGCCTCGGCGACATCACCGGCAAGTTGATCCAGCGCCGCCTGGAGCGCGGTGCGCGTCCCGGCGGTCAGGGGATCAATGGCCCGGGCGTCATACCACGAGCCGCTTTCGGCCCGCGGCAGAACGAAGGCGACATCCGGCGCATCAAGGCGGGTCAGAACATGGGACTGCATCTCCTCGGGCGATTGCCCGCGGCCATGCACAAACACACAGATCGCTCTGGCCTGTTTTTCCGCCGCAAGATGAAGCGCGCTTGATGCCATCAGGCGAACTCGGCGTCTTCCAGCCCGGCGCGCAGCTCTTCCTCCCGATCCTTGAACCATGGCGGGAACACAAGCGTCTTGCCGATCTGACCGGGAGGCTCGTCGCGGGCCCAGCCCTCCGGCGTGGTCCAGGCCAGTTCGAACAGCGCGCCGCCCGGCGAGCGGACATAGCAGGACTTGAAGTAGTTGCGGTCCTTCTGCTCGGAGATGTCGGTGAAGCCGAGACCCTCGATATGGGCGCGCAAGTTCATCTGGTTTTCCTCATCGCCGGTGTTCAGCGCCAGATGATGGATCGTGCCGCCCGACAGCGTCCAGGTGCCCTGCGGGCTTTCCCGGTCGGTAATCACCTCGACGCGCTGGATGATGCCATTGGCGTCCGGGACCCGATAGACCGTGCCCTCATGCGTATCGGCCTCCTTGGTCAAAGGCAGGGCGATGGTCATGAAATCATCCATCGCGCTGCGATCGAAGCAGGCGACCAGCGCGCCGTAAATGCCCTTGATGCCGTGCTCGACGCTCACGCCCTGCGCCTCGTTGACGATCGGCGCGCGGTTGTCGCTGTCGCTTTCCACAAGCTCATGCGGAATGCCGCAGGGATGGGCGAAAACGACGCGGTCGGCACCGAAACGGGTGATCTTCTCGGCCTTGATGCCGCGCTCGTTCAACCGGTCGACCCAGAAGTTCGCGGCGCCCTTCGGGATCGCCTGCATGATGGTGCGCGACTGGTTCGTGCCGCGGCGGCCATAGACGCCGGGCTTGCGGAACGGGAAGGTGGTGATGATGGTCGAGGCATCGCCATTGGGCGAGCCGTAATAGAGGTGATAGACCGGGATCACGCCGTCAAACAGCACCGTGCGCTTGACCGAGTGAAGCCCCAGGGTCTTGGTATAAAAGTCGAAATCCTCCTGCGCGCCATCCGTCGAAAGCGTCAGATGATGATAGCCGCTGATTTGTGCCAAGATACAATCCTCCCAAAATGCAGTCTGTCTGTACGGCGCCGCACGAAGAACACTCCCCGCAGCGCCGTTTTCGTAAACGCAAGCGTACAAAGCCGTTCCGGCAGCAGCCACGCACAAACATGGACGCTCCCGCAAAGTCGTCATCGATCTGAAAATGGCGGCGTCGCAACGCCTCATCCGTGTGCGACAGCGCCAAAGCCAAAACAGCAAAAGAATTGAACCATCATCTCCCGGCGTCTTCAACGTCGGGCGAAGCGTGTTCAATTCGCTCGCATCATCGGCGTTTCCTCCAAACCGATCCTCCTGAAATCAGACTAACCCAAGGCGAAAGCGCCGGTTATGCGATGTTCGAAAACTTGCATCACCTTTTGTTATGAAGTTTTGCAGATCCCGGCTGGGGCTGCTTCACATCAAAACCGTTCGCTTTCCGCCTCTGATTTTCCCTTGCCTACCGCGCCAGGATACGTTTCAGCGCCCGGTGCAGTTCGGCCTCCGGATCGTCGACGGGCGAGGACACGCGCCAGCAGACATGA
>MDSV01205709.1_pt1 | contig 19824 bp, 21 predicted proteins | sample 810851 | NCBI WGS metagenome assembly MDSV01 (sample SAMN05326640, study PRJNA326480) | marine metagenome | isolation source: seawater | place: Atlantic Ocean: North East | collected 2012 | reverse complement strand
TGTCACCGGAATGGCAGCGTTGGAGTTGGCAAATGTGGAATACACACACGCCGAACGCATCCCCGAATTAATCTGACTCCACCAACGCCTTCTTCACATCTGCCGCACTCAGTTTATACTCAGGGCCTATGTTCTTGAGTATTTTCTCTATTTCCTTCTCGGACGATTCTGACGTAATGCAACGCACGATTTTCAAATAGGTTTCTGTAAGGCGCTCGCTATCCTGCCACTCGGGATAGGCGGTTTCCCACAATTCATGGAACCGCTTGCTCACTTCATACTCGGTCACTTTTATCACCTTCTTTCCATTATCTCTCTTCCATCCATCATCATCTTTGATCATCCAGGTCCGTTTCTTCACATCCGTACAATGGATTGGTCGCTGGACCACCGGAATGGGTTTGAGGTTTTGTATGAGGAGATTCGATACGCCGCTTTGCTTTCCCTGTTTGTACTTCAAAATATCTTCGATGGTCATTTGGAACTCAGTCGCAAAGTTTTGGAGCGTCATTGCGTCCTTGCAATTCTCGTCCAGAAACACCTGAATGTTGAAATTGTTGTTGCGAACATTGTTAATATTGTTTGTCGTATTCCCTATTTTAGGAATAATGTCCCGAATGATCTTGTTTTGTTCATGGACCATGTTGAGAAGGTCGGTCTTCGAAAGCTCCTCTAGAGAATCGGGTTTTGCGATTATTTTATTACACACGCCCTCTTCGGGTATGTAGGCACATTTTCTCTTGTGCTTGTGCAAACCTTGCCGATATACGTAGGACTTTCCACACTCACAATGAAAATTTGCTTCTTTTTGCTTCTTTTTGTCATCCTGCGTCATCCTTTTATGTTTCAGTGTTAAAATGTGGTTGTTGTAGTTACTCCTTCGTGATGTTTTATAGTCACACAATTCGCAAGTAAAAATCTCGTGCTTCTTTTTGCTTGTTTTCTTGTCCTCCGCGTCATCCATATACCCTAAACACAGAAAATATTTTTAGGTTGTTTTTGGGTGGCATAGTGCCTTTTTTTCAGCACTACATAAGGTCCCTACATAGATTGCTTCAAAATTTTGCGGGTTTTCCCTACATAATGTAGGCAATGTCACTTTTTTTGTCACTTTTTACAGAGGTTTGAAACCTATTTTTCAAAAATGGAAATTTAGTGGTTTTTTCTGTTTTTCAAAATGAAGGATTGGATCTGTGTATTTTTGCAAAAACGTTACACATGGAATATATTTGGATATGTTTATTTTGTTATGAGAGCGTTGTTGGTAAGTAGACCACATCATGTGTAATATTAGAGAATCTTATGGAAATGAAATAATATGATATCTTCAAGGAATGATATATCATATAAAAGTAATGTTGTAAACACAATTATAATGATCACGGAAGATGGAATAGTTGATTTTGTCGATGAAAGTGGCGGTTTGCTCATCACACGCAAGAAAGTGAACCATACAAATTTCGCATTCAATATTGCGCTTGCATGCTTAACAGGGTATAATCAAATCATTTCCAAATTTTACCATGATTTTTTACCAAAATTCAAAGAAAAAATTATTTTGATTATTGTTGAAACAGACGATTTCATTCTAACACAAGAAATGGCATCTCATCCATTGATAAAACACATATATTGCTGGAACAAACCACTGAACCACCCAAAGGTATCTGCAATACCAATAGGATTGAACTATGACCGCCAACATGACGTGTTAGTTCATTGGTCAGAGCAAAATAAAGCCACGAATCTACATAATAAACTACTATGTGTGAATTATTCACCCAATACCAACTCAGTTCGCGGAACTTTGATTCAAAAAGCAAACACAGAGTGGAAAGGATTTTGTGATGTATTAGGATTTATTCCAAACCAAAATGAGTATTGGAGACCCAGTCATATTGAAGGAAAAATCCGAATCAACGTTACAAATCCAAAATGTTATGATGTCATCTCCCAATATAAGTTTGTGCTGTCTCCACCAGGTGCTGGTATGGACTGTCATAGAACGTGGGAAGCTCTATACATAGGATGCATCCCAATCGTGATAACTTCAAAGATAGATGAACTGTATGAAGAACTTCCTATTGTGGTTGTAAAGGATTGGAGTGAGATTACCAAGGAGTTCTTAGAGAGAAAATACGACGAAGTAATGAAGAATAAACAAGAAAATAAATACAATAATGAAAAAATGGAATTGAAATATTGGACAGACAAATTAGTGATTGATAAAACACCAAAAAAAAAGATTCATTTTATTACGTATGGCAATGATAAATTTGAAAAAGCAAAGATACGAATCGTGAAAGAAGCACACGCGTTTGGCGAGTTCAATTCAGTAAAAGCATTTGGACCACAAGATTTACCGAGTGATTTTAAGAACAATTATGAGCAGATTCTGAATATGCCAAGAGGAGGTGGCTATTGGATTTGGAGACCAATCATAATCCAACAAGCATTAGATAAGATAAATTATGGTGAATATCTTGTCTATCTTGACGCAGGTTGTATGATAAACCCAAAAGGAAAACGCAGATTTAATGAATATTTACAATTGTTAGATGATAACAAAAATAAATACGGAATATTATCATTTCAAATGAGCGGTAATAATGGACCGGGTGGTCTTGAAAAGGAAAAGTTTTGGACAACAAAGCAAATCTTTGATTATTTTGAAGTTAATCCTGAAAGCTCAATTGGTAATTCAGGTCAATATCTTGGCGGTGTATTAGTTATGAAAAAGAATGAGCATTTATTAAACTATATGAAAGAATACACAAATGCAATACTATCTAATCCAGTATTGTGTACAGATCATTTCAATACTCAACCCCAACATCAAGAATTCAGAGAAAATAGACACGAACAAAGCATTACAAGTATTTTACGGAAAAAAATGGGCAGCGTTGTCATAGATGGCGACGAGTCATGGATGGTTCCATTTGGACAAGGTGAATCTATGAAGTATCCATTTTGGGCATCAAGGAAAAGGGATTAAATATTTTCAAAAATAACAATCATAGGATAATGATGAATACTTACTAACATTGGATTGATAAGCCCGCTGTGTTTTTTATTCAAATCTAAACATTTCACCTTATCGTTAATGAACTCATTAAAATTAAACCTGAAGTTTTTTAAATCCTCTGATGGTTTATTATATATCATACCAGGCCACGCGTATCTCAAATTAATGTCATTATTGCCCCATTCTTCATATGAATTTGCCAAATCCTCTATAATAAATAAACCATTTTTATTAACTACAGGATATAAACAGTCAAAAGTTTTAATTTGATGAGTAGTTATGTGACTACCATCATCCAATAATATATCAATACCAGTCGATTTAAATTTATTTTTTATATTATTTAAAAATGTATCATCATTTTGGTCGCCTATTATTATTTCGATATTGTCTTCCTTGTGTTGTTCACAACGCGGATCAATATCAATGCCGTAAATTGTAGCATTCGGAAAATATTCCTTCCACATTCTTAATGAAGCACCATCTCTAACGCCAATTTCTACAAATGTTTTTACATCGTTTCTTTTGTTAGACATATATCGTTGATAAATATCTAAATATGTGACTCCTTTATATGAATGGTGTTCATCAACCTTATCTGTTTTATATTTTTTAGCCAATTTATTTAGGTCGCATCCAGATTCCAACTTCAAATCACATAATTTACTCATTATACTAGTTAAATAAATATATCTTTAAACACAAAGAATTTATATTATTTTATTTACTATGTCTTGTAAAGTATTATTTTTTATTTTGCGTGGTATATGAAAATCGCATATATATTTATTTTCACATAAAATATCAAAATTTATAGGAATAGTGTTCCATAAACGGTAAAAAACATTTTCTGGTATATTTGTTGAATAAATATTTTTTGTTGTTATTACTATTAAATTCTCTTTTAATATCACGAGATTATTTGTTTTAACGTTCCACTCTTGCGTCTTTTCGTATAAATATAATTGGTCTGTGATCCAATAGGGTTTATAATGAATATTAGCATTTTCCCCATAATATTTGTCTTTTTGGTATATAGATAATATCCGGTCAATGATATCATTTTCAGTATTGATATTGAATATTTGGCTCCAGGTATTTTGATGAGCAATATTATAACATATAACCATTTCATTTTTACCAACACAACTCAAAGGACGATAGCAAACAAATTTGTCATTGGATATATCCTTGATTGGTTCAACATAATAGGATGTATTCATGGGGACCATATCCATATCTGTAATAATGATTCCTCCTTTTGCTTCTTTGAGTAATGCAGGATAAAACAATCGAATATTTTGAGCTATGAAACTAGTTTCTACATTATTTATAGGTTTGAATAGTTTTAAATGCTCTTTATATGGTTGCAATTCACCTATTAACTCATCTGCTACTACGACTATATGGATATTGATGTATGGAAATAACTTTTTCCAACATTTTATAAATATCGGAATGAATTTATAATATGTTGGATTCATATTTGTTGCGGTTACAACATCGGTTAACAACATAATAATATATTTAAATTAATAGTATTTAAATTTTAATGTAGTTATATTGTTAATGAGTATTCATTTATTATTTAGTGGTCCGATTAGACCAAATATAAAATGTGTTCAATTTGTATTGAATAATTATAAAAAACAATTCGAAAATTATAATATTAAGACCTATTTATCTACTTGGAATAATAATATTAACTCTTACGAAGAATTAAATAAGTTGTTTGATTATGTTGTAATAAATGATGAACCATCTGATGAATATATATATAATAATTTGACCGAAAAAACAATACAACAACAACAACTACATAATACTAAGAATCAAATAGATAATTGGACATTAGGAATATACAAAATGTTCTTCGGTACAACTTATTTGATTAAATATATTAATGAAAATAACTTGATAGACGATAATGATATTGTGATGAGAATACGTTTAGATTGTATATTTGAATTAAAGGAATGGGATAAATTATTAAAATCGGTTGAAAGAAATCCAAATAAATATTATGTAAATTATGTCAAAGGTTGTATGGATTATAGTGACTGGTACGGAATATCAATATATAAAAATATAAAAAATATTTGGAACTTTCACAATATTGATTTTCTGAATAACATTGTGAAAAAAAGTTTCAATGGTGAAATGGTAGTAAAGAATATGACATTACTTCATAATATTGAATCTGTAAATATTAAAGTAATATTAGGGTATAATCCCGATAATTACATAGTAAGAAAATTTATTGATACAGGCAATTATAAAAAACATTATTATGAATAAAAAATAATATATATATAAAAATAAAATAATATATTAATTAATGAATATCAACAAAATTTTTATTATAAATTTAGAGTCTAGACCAGATAGAAAATTACAAATTTTGAATGAAATGAAGAAACAGAATATATCTGAAGATAATTATGAATTTTTTAAAGCTATTCGCCCAACACCCGAAGAAGTAATGGAATGGAACCCAAAATATTGCGAATATAATAAAAGATACATACATCCGGATAAATTTGTTGGATATACCCAAGGATGTCTTGGTTGTTTGAAAAGTCATGTAGAAATATGTAGAATAGCTCTGGAGCGTGGATATGAAAATATATTAATATTAGAAGATGATACTGAATTTGTGAAAAGTATTGATAACCTTGTAGATTATAGTAAGGAAATAAATAATACCTATGATATGTTATATTTAGCAGGTAGACATATAAATAAAAACCCATACAAAGAAACTCTTCGAAGTATGTCATTTGCTGTGAATAGTAATAAAAAGCATGCTATTAAATCAAACAATATTTTAACAACCGGTTCATATTGTATTAAAAAACCAGCAATGGAATATTTAATCAACAATATTAATAATTATTCAAAAGAAATAGATGTATTTTATGTAGAAAAAATCCAACAAATTTTTGAATGTTATCTTTGTATTCCGAATATAACAAAACAAAGAAACGGATATTCAGATATACAGCAGAATAATGTAAATTATAAGTTAGAATAGTATAAATAAATGTAACTATATATACTATGTGTTTTTATATAAGTGTACATTCTGGATTAAATAATAAGTTAATTCCGCTATTAACTTTATTAAGAATTGCAAGGAAAGAAAAAAGAAAGATTAAATGTTATTGGGGAAACGATGCTTATTTATCAAAATATATATATCATTTTAATGAATTATTCGAAAGTATCAAGGATATAGAATTTATATCAAAGCAAGAATTTTATAAAGAATTACATAATAAACATAATATCATATATAATGTTGGCGGTAATTGTAGTGGTGGTGAAAATGATATTACTTATAAAACAAATACAAAACCGACAGTTTTTAATAAAATAGTTCATTTTATATCATATGAAAATGATAATATATTTAAATATATTTCTCCATACCCGCGTGAACAAATAAAAACGAATATTGTTATTGATGATACCAGAAAATATTTAAAAGAATTAATACCAAAAAAAGATTTATTAAATAAAATAGATATTGATTTGTTTAACAATGAAATTTTGGGTATACATCTTAGGACTGCAGATGGAAGTTTTAAAGATATTCCAAAAAATAATATTTTTAATTATATAACAAATTTCTTAAAAAATAATCCATTATATAAAATTTATATTTCTTGTGATGATTTTGAATTAGAACAAAAAATTATTAAAAAATTTCCTGAAAAAATATACTATTTAAAAAATCCTTTTGGAAATGAATACCAAGATAAATTTAATAGAAGCACATTTGGAACTAATAATGCCATATGTGAAATGTTTTCTTTAGCTAAATGTTCAACATTTGTTGGGACACCTGGTAGTTCTTTTAGTTTTATGGTTTGGTTGTTAAGAAATGATGATGTATTAAAATTTTGGTGTTAATATCCTTGGAAATTATATATGAATTAAAATGTAAATATAAAACAATAAATATATAAATATATAAATATATAAATATATAAATATATAAATATATAAATATATGAAAATAGCAATTTGTTTTTATGGATTACATCCAGATGAAACATGGACATCCAGTGATAATAATGTAAAAGTAAATTTTAAAAAAGATAAATGTTTTGAGCATTGGCATAAAAATGTATTAAGTTTTAATGATTGTGATATTTTTATGCATTCATTTTCTACAAAACATGAGAAATTATTAAAATATAAACCTAAAAACTACTTATTTGAAAATGTTACTCATTTTGATAATTATGTTCTAGATAAAAACAAAATAAATAAATATTATAATAAACACGGTGGAAAAAAACAAATACCTATAATAATTTATATCTCATATGGTATTAAAAAATCTGTGGAATTAATGCTTGATTATTCAAACAAAAATAATATAAAGTATGATTTAATATTAATTTCTAGAATTGATATATGTTGGTTAAATCAATTACATTTCAACCAACTCAATATAAATAAATTTTATTCAGGAGTATGGGGTAAAAATAATTTTCATGGTAAAAGAACAAATGGGTTTTTAGCATTTTGGTTTTGTTCTAATAAAAAAAATATTATAGAGTTTTCAAAAATTTACGATAATATTTATAATTATTTTGAAAATGATTTTTCATGGCATACAATTACAAAAACGCATGTAAATACATTTTTAAATGATGATGAAATAGAGTATAAATTTAATGATATAGATAATACACCGATTGATATGGGACAACAGAGGCAAATTTTTAAGTTATAATTTTTTTTTTTAAAACTACAACAGGTTGGTGCCCATTATTTTTAACTGGTTGCTCAAATAATGCGGCTTTACTGTAACCATACCATTTTAATTCTTCAAAATTATTGAATAATATAGGTAACCTATATTTCCCATAAACTCTATGTGCATTCCACGACAATGCGTCTTTGCCGACAGGTGCACCCCAAATTAATAAACCATCTTTTACTAAATTATTATGTATTGTATTCATTGTATCAATATCTCCATTTGGATCGAGTGGATCGCCATATCTACCTAAACCACTATGTTCTATTGAAGAAAATGTAACAATTGCATCATAAGTTTCGTTGTTATTTTTAAAATAATTAAAATAATCTTTACAATGTAAATTATCATATTTACTTTCTGGAACATTATATTCAATTGTAGTTACATTGTTATTAAGATTGATTAATATCGCTTCTATCCAAGGACTAGTGCTTCCAACAACTGCTATTTTTTTATTTTGAATATTGTATTCTATAAATGCTGTCAATAAATTAATACAAACTTTATGTCCATATGGGGATGTACCTTCATTACCAGAGATAATATTTTTTATTGAATATTTTGATAAAAATGAATTTATATATTCTTGATTCCATTCTTTTTTATGAAGTGCTTCACGTTCATCATAATACATACTAAATAATTTTACTTTTCCATTCATTGTATACGCATCCAATAATTCTTTTGGTATTTTTTGATACGGACTATCTTTAAATTTTGGAATTGATGTATTCATATTATATGTAAATATTTAATTTATTAAATATAAACGAATAAATATTGAATAAATTAGCAAATTAAAAATGATATATGATGTTAATAATGAATATCATTAAATTATAATTTTTCATACAAAAATTCTCTATATCTTTCATTCCCACCACAAATCCATGGAGAAATAGAATGTGTTAATTTTTTATAATTGGATAAAGAAAAGTTCGAAGCATTTATTTCGATATGATTTTTATAAGATGTTTTCCAAGGAAAATAATCAGCATTGATATTGTAAAAATAAGTAGCATTATTTTTCATAATTATATCCATATACAAATTGATATGTTCTTCTGACATTTCAGACAAAGAATGAGAGTTATAAACTAAATCTATTCCATTTTTGAAAGTTATAAATTCATTATTAAAAATATTTAATATAATGTTTTGTTGGTTAATTTTATTATTTTGTATGTTATTTGAAGCATCGATGTGAATTTTACTATCTACTTTATGTGATTTAATATAATTGTCAATTACGTAGTAAAATATAAGTGACGTCGAAAATATATCACAATTTACATATGTAAACGGTTTATCTTTGAAAAATTTGTATAAATTTATCAATAAACCACCATATCCACCACCTATTTCAAAAATAGTTGGGTTATCTATGTCTTGAGTTAAATCATATATTTTTTTCGCATCATAATAATGTCTTGGTTGATCTGATAAAATCAATGCGTCATTAAGTAATATTCCATAAGGGTTTCCTATTTTAGGAAAGTTTAGTTCACACAAGTTGTCTGAAGAAATACCAGTCAAATCTCTACAAGTGTCAATGTCTTGTAAAATAAGGTTGAAATATTCATTTATACGGTTGCTATCATTTGTTATTACATTATCGTCAAGCAAATTATGTGACACTAAACCATTGGATAAAGCATTGTTTCTAAAAAAATTTGCAAAATAAATACGTAATTTTTCTAAATTGTTGTTTTCAAGATCATTAAAAAAATCTTGTTGTTTACTATTTATCCATTTCCATACACCCGATGACTTAATATGTTTATATTCATTATATATATTGACTATATTGGTAAAATCATAATTATTTTCAGTCAAATTATCTCTCAACCCCGAATATAATAGATTCATGTTGTAGTCGTTATTATAATTATTATAACTAAAATTTAATCGCTTAATTTTTTGTATCACACATTGATTTACATTCCGTATTATTTTTTTAGACTGCAACAATGATATACAATCAATAATATCATTAAACTCCTTTTTTAATATATGACATATATCTAATATATCGTGCTTGCCATCACAATAATATAAAATTTTAATAAATATAGATTTATCCTGAACATTTTTAGTTCCACCTATATTATCCCATAAACCGTGAATACCTAATCGTGGTTCACAAATAGTATTACATATATAATAAAAATTATTTTCAAATATATTCAAACATGTTTTATACATTTCTAGACTTTTCTGTAATGCTTCTTCACTTATAAAATCAAGATTATCACCCGAAGTATGGTATTCATTAAATTCTAGATATTTTGTTTTCATCAATGAACCAATATTCAAATCTACACCAGGAAAATTATACTGTCTTTCATCGCTACCACAATCAAGATAACTTCTTAAATTATAAACTTCTTTGCTATTGTTTAAAGCAAATAGTGTAATTTTATCAGTTATTGTATTTTCCTTTTTTGTCTGTAGATAAGTAAATTTACCAATGTCACCTACGCATGTTATGACATAACCTCCGATTATATCTTTCTTTAATTGATTTAATTCATTTACAGCTAAATATGTAATAGCTCCAATTGTTTCTGGTACAAATATTATTCTATATGTGTAATAATTATCTTGTTGTAATAAATGTTTTGCCAGGTATGTAGTTAAAACTATTCCAGATAAATTATCATTACACATCGAAGGATGACAAATATATGTAGACAATAGAATTTCTTCTCTATATTTTCCTGGAATTATTAACTCGCCATAACTTAAACTACCATCATAATATTCGCTATCAATATAAACTTCATAATCTTCATTTATATCCAATTGTTGATACTGATTGTAGGTTAAACAAAATCCCCAGTTTTTTCCATAATAACATGTTCTATATGGTATCCAATTTGGATGTTCTTTCAAATAATATAAATGTTTCTTCAGTTCTTCAAATGTTAACATACCTTTAAAGGGAATACTATAGCTCAACAAATGTAAATTATGATTTTTAATGTCAATAATTTTATCGCCTCTTTTATTTTTAATATAGGCTTCTTTTACCTTCCATTCTTGAGGAACTTTCCAATCAAACACTTGTTTCCCAGTTTCTACCTCTTTTATATTGATTGGTATTGTTTTTTTTATCTCATCTAATGTAGTTCTATTGTTATCACCTGTTATACTGCGATGAAATGGGTATAATGTTTTTGCCAACGTATACATATTATGTATAATTATTAAGTTAACTACTTAAATTAAAAATAAAATTATATAAATATGGAGAATACATTAGTTGAGAAAATTACTTCTAATTTTGATATAAAAACTATTACAGTTAACGAAAAAAAAAATAGACCAAAAAATTAAAAATGAAGTTATTTTATTTCTTATAGAAAACCAAATAATTATTGAAGATGAAATATATTTTTTCAGTATATGTAGAGAATATTCCTATAATGATAATCCAACACCTGATTTGTTGAAACATGTATATATCTGCAAAAATAATGGTGTTAAATTTATTAATGATAGTATTTTAAATTGCCATCAACCTAGTATTTATAAAAAAATGGATGTTTACAAATATTTCCAGGCACCCGACAGAAATATAGATTCTATAATAAAAAGACCACAAAATTTTTACTATGATAATATTAGAAGATTCGAAAAAATTAAAACTTATATAACCGGGAAAATATATTTAGACTTCGCATGTGGTTATGGCGGAATGATTGATAAATGTTCAGACATATGTAAAGATATAATAGGTATAGAAATAATGGATTCTGCAATTAATATACTTAAACAAAGATTTAAATTTAAATTTTATAATAGCATTGACATTATAGAAAACAATACTATTGATGTAATAAGTGTATTTCAGTCATTTGAATTGTTACCAGATCATATTGGTTATTTACAAAAATTTTACAACAAATTAAAAACAGGAGGTAAATTTATAATTGAAACCAGTAATACAAATAAAGCATTATACAATGTATATAATAATGATGGATACAAGAATTTCATAACTTCATTAAGAAAAGTAATATACTCAGAAGATGCTATCAAGTTTTTATTGATGTCAATTGGATTTAATAATATTACCGTTGAATACGTACAAAGATATAATATATCTAATCATTTTGGTTGGTTATCACATAATAAACCAGGTAATGATGTATTATTGATGGATAATGATGAATTAAATAAAATTTACAAAGAGACATTAATAAATAAAAAGCATTCTGATACTTTATTTATAATATGTGAAAAATAATTTAAAAATATGATATTACTAAATTCAAATGGTATACATTATTGCAGAAATTGGAGTAAATCATTTTGACATAGCACAAAAATATCATATAAGCCCACTTGATGCTTGTAAAGTTATGATTATCGACGCAAAAAACAATGGTGCACATGCTGTTAAATTTCAGGCGTATAAAGCAGACAAGTTGGCGAGTAAAAACTCACCAGCATACTGGGACATAACTCTAGAAACTACAAAAACACAATACGAACTTTTTAAAAAATATGATTCCTTTGGTGAGAAAGAATTTAAATTGTTATCGGTATTTTGTCAAGAACAAGCCATTGATTTTATTTGTACTCCGTTTGATGTAGATTCTGTTGAATATCTTAATGATATTGTTAATGTGTATAAAATATCATCATCTGATATAACCAACAAACCGTTAGTGTTGGCTGTTGCCAATAAAAAAAAGAAAATATTACTTTCTACGGGAGCATCATCATTAATAGATATTAAAAATGCGGTCGATTTAATAAAAAGTACAGGAAATACAGACATTGTAATTATGCATTGTGTGTTAAGTTATCCTACAGATGATATTAATGCCAATTTAAATATGATAACCAGTATTAAAAATGAATTTTCAGAATACGAAGTAGGGTATTCTGATCATACTAAACCAGACAGTAATATGTTTATTGTATCAACGGCATATACATTAGGTGCAAATTACATAGAGAAGCACTATACATTAGATAAAACTTTACCAGGAAATGATCACTATCATTCTATGGATTCTAATGACTTAAAAAATTTTAGTAATAACTGTTCTTTCATAGATTTAATTACCGGTAATAAAGAAAAACAAGTATTAGATTGTGAGAAAGTGTCTCATATAAACGCAAGGCGCTCAATCTATGTTACAAAAAATCTTGAAAAAGGGCATATTTTAACTATTGATGACTTGATATGTAAAAGGCCAAATGTTGGCATTGATGCTATGGAAATAGATAATATTATAGGTAAAACGATTAATTGTGATTTATCAGAAGACGATGTATTAAAAAATAGTTTTATATAATTAAATGAAAATGTATATTGTATATTGTATATGTTGGTATTATTCTTTAAAAATTAAATCAAATACATTTTTATAACTATTTTTAATTTCATTATGTATTGTTAGCATATTTGTCCTAATATTATTTCTTTTATCTTCGGATTCTATTAACGAATTTAGATGTGTTATTAATGTTAATTCATCTAAATTACTGAATAAACCCATATTAATTATAGTATTTTTTGGACATAATTCTGTATGTAATATTTCACGAACATTATGAGATATACATATTGTTGGCAATAAAAAATAACATGCTTCAAACATAGCACACCCACAACTCGTAATAGCTATATCAGATGATTGAAATTGAGATATCATATTTTGTTCATCTATCGATATTGATATATTATTATGTTTTTCAAATATTTCTATTATTTCTTCTTTGTGTGTATATCCAATCCCTAAGATCACTAGTATATGTATTTTTTTTTCTATATTATTTCTTATTAAAAATTTTAATACCGTTAAAACTATATTATTTGGGTCTGAACCACCAAAAGTTAATATTATTTTCTTAGGAGATTTTTTAAATGTGCTCACCTCTGATTCTGATAGTAACGGGCTTAGTAAAGTATATTTTAATCCTGTATAAATGTTATTTCCATTTATAATATCCTTATTATAAAACGAATTTATTATTAAATCTGATTCATATGCACCTGAACCATAATCTTCAAAATTTACAACCTTATGTGTGTATTTTTTTTGATTTTTAATTAAATCTTTCGATGTATTTAAACAATCATTTATAATTAAATCACTTTCATTTTGTGATAATATATTATAAAAATCAACGTCATCAGTGTATTTTATACATTTTATATTATTTTTTATTAATATTTTATTTGCCAGATATTGTTTGTTATTTATTATAAACAATATATCATTTTTAGTATTTAATAATTTTGAAGAAGATAAACAACTGTTAGTTAGTCGCAACATTCTATAAACGTGACCGGTCCCTTGAACATAATTTCCTATACAATGTATTATTATTTTCATATAATATATTGTTTTATATGTTTTTAATAAATTTATCATATATATCAAATTGCCACTGATAATCAATGTCTAATGTTTCCATTTCATCATGAATAACATATAATTCGATTTCATTTTTGCTGAAATCCCCCATGTATATGTATTTACCTATATCGTTCATATTACCCCCATATAAACAATGCGCCGCTTCATATGTATTTTCGACCATTTTGGTATTAAATGTTGTTTGATTTTCAGGCCAATCTGTTATCATATTATATGAATTATCCCAATAGTAATTTTTCTTTTTAACAACAGCGAATAGCCCCCTTTTTTGGTGTTCTGAAAATTTAATATAAAAGTTATCAATTGTTTCAATTGATAAAAATGGATGGCACGCACTAATAATTATATAGTATTCGTAATCTAGTTTATTCCACCATTCAAACATTAGTTTCATATCATTCTCTGTCTTCGCAGATAGTTCACTTCTATTGTATATGTTAAAATCATATTTTCTTGCTATATTTTTTAATTCATTTTCATATACAGAAACATATACATCTTCTTTGCGTATCACTTTTGATTTTTGTAGATTAGATAAAGTTATATCTAATAGTGTTGAATTTCCAAATGGTCTACACATTTTATTATTTACCCTCTTGGAACCTAATCGTGCCTGAACTATAACACAAATATTACTCATATAAGTTAAAAACTATTTTTATATTTAAATATAAAAGATTTTATTATAATAATGAGCGAGGAAACTATAAATAAATATATTTATTTACAAAGTGGTAATTGGTAACCAATTAATTCCTTTAATTAGCATGATACGTATTTGTGATAAATATACAATGCATGTCATGTCTTTGGAACATTAAATGATAAAATATCGGATTATGAACCATATCCTAACAAAAAATTTCAAATAAATGGATTTTTACAAGAATTAAAAATGTATGCAAAATTAATAAAACCGGTAGATATTATAAACAATAAGATAAATAATTACATCAATGGTTTAAAATGTAAAGTATTAGGCTTACATATTAGAACATTAGACGGAGGACATATTGATTTATATGATCAGAATAAATTATTTTCTTTTATTGAAGGTTTTTTAAAGGATAATAAAGATTGGAAGATATATGTGGCAACTGACAATAACATTATAGAAAATACACTAATAGATAAATATGGAGAAAGTATTCTAAAATTAGATAATCCGTTTGGAAATACATATAATGATAAATTTTCAGATAATAGTTATGGCTTGATGAATGCTGTTTATGAAATATATGTTTTGTCTAAGTTGGATAAATTTGTAGGGTCTGCAGGTAGTTCGTTCAGTTTTTTATCTTTTTTATTATCAAATAATAGTAGCTTAGATTTTTGGAATCAACAATAACAACGCATATATGAGTGACTATTGACAAGATTTTAGAGAAATACAAATAAAAGTATTATATATACATATTATAAATATAAACAAAAATTATTATTATATACAATAATGAAAACTAAAGTTTCTCAATGTGAATTAATCGTTAATATTAGATATGCAAAAGTATGTGATTATGCATATGCCTATAATATACATAATGGAGAAAAAAATAAGATAGAAACATTAATATGTACAAATATATTTGAAGATATAAAAAATGATACTAGAAATTATATTAGTATTTATTCAAAACTAGATTATCTACCAAATTTATTAAATAACATCAAAAATATAGATAAAAAATTTATATTAGTAACAGGATGTTCGGATGCACCAATTAAAAAGAATATGTTACCTTTTATACCTAATAATATTGTTAAATGGTATGCTGAAAATGTTGAGGTACAAAATTCTTTGGTGGTTTCTTTACCAATGGGTTCTATATCAGGGACCTGGATAGGAAATAATATTATTGATTGTGAGTGGAATACTCATCCAAAATGCAAATTAATTAATACTACAAATGATGAACCCAAAATTAAAAATTTGGTATTTATGTGTTTTAGCATAGAAACAAATGCACCTCATAGAAGGGAAGTTTATGATTATTTTAAAAATAAAAGTTGGACAACCAATTTATGTAAAGAAAATACTGGAAAATACTTGGAAGATGAATTATTTATGAAAAATATATACAATCATTATTTTACAATATCACCATTTGGTAATGGAATAGATTGTGGACGAACGTGGTCTATATTGCAAATGGGAGGAATACCTATTATTCCCTATCATTATGCATTCGAAAAATGGGCTGAAAATTTACCTATATTACTTTATCATAATCTTAATGAAATTACAGAAGAATATCTTAACATAAAATTAAAAGAATTTTCTTCAAAAAAATATAATTATGATTATTTAAAAACAAGTTATTGGAAAAGTATTTTTGAACAAAATAAATTAAACTAATTTAAATGTTATTTATATAACAATAATTAATGAGAAATATTGTTATATTAGCAGCAGGTCCTCCAAAACCTAATAGAGAACGACATACAGAAATTATTAATAATAAAATAATAATTGATGATATTATTGAAAAATGTACAATCGACAATACTAAATTATATATTGTTGTGAATTCACTTAATGTAAAATTGTTAAATCATTTAAAATCTAATCATGGTAACGTTAATATTTTAATTCCAAAGGAAACTATGTACGACACTTTAACAACTGCCTTATCTGTTTCAGGTGATTGTGTTTTAGTAATGGGTGATTTAATAAATTTACAAGACGATGATATTAAAAAATTTGTTAACACAACATATTCTTCGGCTATTTGTAGATATAAAATACCTTGGGGTTCAGATTTAATAGGTGGTAATTATATACGTAGAGGTGATATAGGGGATGCAATAACATTAATTTCCGAAAAAGATAAAGAATATTTTTTAAGCGACAATAACTATAATAAAGCCATTTATTATTTTAAAAATTTTTATCCTAATAGATTAATAAATTATAATGTTCAAAATGACATAGGTACGCATATGAATTATGCCTTTTTTTTCGAAATTTGGGGTAATAAAAACATCAATTCAAATAATTTAATTGGTTCTATTTATTACGAGCATAAAGTTTATTCTGATAACGATTAAAAATATATTTAAGTTTAATTATAAATATTTTTTTATTATTAAACAATATTATAGTATGCAAAAATATAATATTGTATATGTTGATATGGTTGGGGATTTGTTTCACAGTAATCATGTTAAACTAATTAAAGAAGCGAAATCATTTGGAAATAATTTGTTTGTGGGAATACATTCAGATTCAACAGTAGAAAATTATAAATGTACGCCTATTTTAACGATGAATGAACGAGCAGAAGTTATTTCCAGTTGTAAATATGTTGATAAAGTTATTTTAAATGCTCCAGAAATTATCACTGAAGAATATATAGATTTTCACAAAATAGATTTAGTTATACATGCGCATAATGAAAACGAAGAAAAATACAATAAAATGTATGAAATACCTATTAAACTTAATAAATTTAAAAGATTTGACTATCATGATGGTATTTCAACTACTGAAATTAAAAAAAGGGTAATTGAACAATATACAAATTAATGTTATAAATCATATTTTCAAAATGATTATTTTTTAGTATATAATAATTCATCGCGTTTCAAATCATCTTCTTTTGTATATTGAAATATTTCTTTCACTGTTGTTATTTCTTTTTCTATACCCATCAAATTTTTATTTTCAAAAATATTTTTACTAGTTTCTTCCATACTTTTTATTGCAGAACGCATATTATGATTTGCCCATATAATCATATTGATACCTAATTTTTCAAATGTTTCAGTAGGAGTTTCATAATATTTGGTCGGAACTATCACAATTGGACATTTATTTTCCCATTTTTCCATAAAATTTTCTATATCTTCACTTGTATTTTTTTTACTATGTACTAATATTGCATCGGCTCCTGCTTCTTGATAAGCATTTGCTCTTTTTAATGCTTCTTCCAAACCTTTACCCGATATAAATGCTTCTAATCTTGCAACAATAACAAAATCTGGATCGCTCTGATATGATTTACATGCTTTAATTTTTCCACAAAATTCATCTATGTCTGCTAATTGTTGTCCCCCATTAACTTCAATAAAAGAATTGGTTTTTGGAAATACTTTATCTTCAAAACAAACACCTGCTATACCTATTTGTTCTAATTTTCTAACAAATCGCCTTGCTGTATTGAAATCGCCATATCCGGTATCGCCATCCACTAATATTGGTAATTTTGTAGCATCATTCATATATTCTAATATTTGTAAAACTTGTGTAAAACTGGCTTCATTGCAATCTCTTAATCCAAGAGATGCAGAAATTGTTAAACCACTTGCCCATATTCCTTTAAATCCTGTTTTTTCAACTATTTTTGAACTTATACCATTATGAGCTTCCATAAGGAATTCTAATGAATTGGTATTCAAAAGTTCTCGGAGTTTCTTGCTCTTTGTCATTATGTTTTATATATAATACTATTTAAATACATTTATATGATTTAATTCAAATTATGAATAAATTATTATTTACTCCTGGTCCAATTAATACAAGTAAATATGTTAAAAACGAAATGTTATATGACTATGGTTCACGTGATGAAAGTTTTAAAAACAATATAACTTATATTAGAAATGCATTAGTGAATATTGCATGTAATAATTCTAAAAGAAATAGTTTATATACTAGTGTTCTCATTCCGGGTAGTGGTACATATGTAAATGAATCAGTATTGAATTCATGTATTCCGAAAAATGATGATAATAATAAGTTGCTGATAGTAAGCAATGGAAAATATGGCAATAGGCTCTATGATATTTCCAAAAAACTTTCAATAAATGTAGAACTATTAAGTTATCCTGAAAGTGAAAGTATAGAAATTGCGAGTGTTGATCGTTTTGTGAAAGAAAATGAAAATATTAAATACATAGCAATGGTTCATCATGAAACATCTACGGGACAAATAAACCCGATAGATATTATAGGTGAAATTAGTAAAAAATACAATAAAATTTTTATTGTTGATGCAATGAGTTCATTTGGTGCTTTTGATTTAGATATTTATGATTTTAATATAGATTTTTTAATATCTTCTGCTAACAAATGTATTGAAGGGGTTCCAGGATTTGCCTTTGCTTTATGTAAAATAGATGTTTTACAAAAATCTATTTATTCAAATTCTGTTTCATTGGATATATTAGACCAATGGAATAATTTTGAAAAAAACAATGAATTTAGATTTACACCTCCTACACATAGTGTGATGGCATTTACAAAAGCTCTTTATGAATTAGAAAATAATGAAACAGTTTATGGGAGAATTAATAGATATAAACAAAATAATGAAACATTAACAAAAGGTATGGAAAAGATAGGATTTAAATGTTTTTTACCTCATGACAAACAAGGTTACTTTATAACAAGTTTTTTATATTTACAACATTCAAATTTTATGTTTGATAATTTTTATAATATTCTTAGCAATAAAGGATATATATTATATAGTGGATGTTTGACTCAAACAAAAACATTTCGAATAGGCAATATTGGACAAATTAGTAATAAAGATATTATTAATTTACTAGAAAATATAAAACAAACATTAATAGACATGAATATCAATTAGTCCATTTATTATAAAATGTTTCTTTTA
>MDSV01194318.1_pt1 | contig 19826 bp, 19 predicted proteins | sample 810851 | NCBI WGS metagenome assembly MDSV01 (sample SAMN05326640, study PRJNA326480) | marine metagenome | isolation source: seawater | place: Atlantic Ocean: North East | collected 2012 | reverse complement strand
TTTTCTAATAATATTAATATTAAGATTATCTTGATCTTTAATTGTAAAACTTCCTTTGATCTCTCCAAATTCTATTGAATTAACTTTATAGACCCTCTCACTATTTAAAATTTTATTTATCTCGGAAAATTTCATACTCAAATTAATTTCAAATTTATAATATTCATCATATTTAATTTTTTTAATTTTAATTGGATCAACTACAATACTTAATTTACCCTCTAAACCATCAGTTTTAATTTTATTGTTAAACCAGTTTTGAATTTCTTTTTTTGCGAGATCTCCTTCTATTTCAGATACTGAATTTTCAAAAGATAAATTTTTTGAAACTGCATTAAATTTAATCTCATCAAAAGTGTATTTTTCAAGATTTACTAATTGTTCACTATTCAAATTACATCCAAATAAATAAAAGGAAACTAGCAGACTTAAATATCTAGCCATTTTAATATACCTTTTTGTGCAATCATCCTATTTCTTGCTTGAGAGAGAACTATTGATTTTTTTCCTTTAATTACTTCAGAGGTTACCTCTGAACCAACCTTAGCTGGAAGACAATGCATAAAAATAGCATCATCTTTAGATTTAGCCATTAATTCACTATTTACTTGAAATTTACTCAGTAATATTTCTTTATCATGCTTATCGTTCATTGAATTGTAAACATCTGTCATAATACAATCACTTAAAGATAATAAATCATAATTTAATTCAAAATTTACTTTGATATTTTCTGTAAGATTAAACTTACTTTTAAGATTAGTGTAAATTTTTTCATCAGTGAAAATATTTATATTAAATCCACCTAAAATATTTGTTATTTCTATTAAACTGTAGAGAACATTGTTCATATCACCTAACCATGAAATGTTTAAATTCTCAATTCTCCCAAATTGTTCTTTTAGTGTAAATATATCAGATATTGCCTGACATGGATGTGATTTATCAGTAAGTGCATTAATTATTGGTTTATGAAAATATTCATTTGCCTTTTCTAATTTTTGATGATCATTTGTCCTGAAGACAAGGCAGTCAAGGTAACAAGACATTATCTCAAAAGTATCTTCATAAGACTCGAATCTATCTAAATTTAATTCATTAAGCTTTATATCTATATAATTACCATTTAATTGATTAATTCCAGCTTGAAAAGATAATCTTGTTCTTGTGGAATTTTTTTCAAATATTAAACCTATATTTTTGTCATTTAAAAAATATTCATTTTTGTTTTTTAGATTCTCTGAAAAATTTAATATTTCTAAAAGATCTTCTCTATTTAAATCAGAAATATCAAGTAAATTTTTAATCTTCATTTATTTTACTATCTTTAGAATTATCAGAAAATTCAATTGAATTATTTTCAACATAAATAGATTGACTAGGAAAAGCGAAAGATAAATTATTATTTTCTATACTTTGTTTAATATAAATGGCTAAGTTTTCTTTTGTTTTAAGGTATTTTTCCCAGTCATTTGATTTTGTAAAACAGTAGATTAGGATATCTATAGAACTGTCGTTAAATTTTTCTAATCTAACAAAGCATTTATTATTATTATCTACTATAAAATCTTCATTTTTGACAATGAATGAAGATAAATCTTTTGTAAACTTTTTAATTTGATCTAAAGTCGAGCTATATTCTAAACCAATCGTCCAAAGTATTCTTCTATGGAGTCTTCTTGAATAATTTATTATTGGTAGCTCAGCAAAAATATAATTTGGAATAGATATTGGTGTAGAGTCAAATTTTCTGATTGTAATTGATCTAAAACCAATATGCTCGACCGTACCCTCTGAATGTCCAGGTACGTTTATTACATCACCAATTGCGAAGCTTTTTTCCATTAATATAAGTAAACCAGATATTAGATTTTTAAACATATCTTGAGCTCCCAAAGCAACAGCAACTCCAAATAAACCTAAGCCAGCAATTACAGGACCGATTTTTATTCCCCAGACCTCTAAAGTTGCAACAATACCTAAAAAAATTACCAAATATTTAAGTGATTTTAATACCCAAACTGAAAGCGCTTTAGACATAACTTTTTCTATTTGATTGAAAATTATACTTAACGGATTAACTATTTGGTGAAGTGTCCAAAAAACAAAAATTGTAGCTAAGGTTTTATTTATTTTTTGCATGTAAAGGCCAAGTGCAGAATTAACATCTATGTATAAAGTCACAATTAAAAAAGCAAACACAATGGGTAAAAACTTCAAAGGTGGAGTAAGAGAATTAAATACATTATCATCAAATTTATTACCTGTTTTTAAAATAATTTTTTTAATTTTAGATATCACAAACTTTGCGAATAAGGATCTAAGTGAAAGTGAGATAATTAAAACAAATAATGAAAATAATATTTCTATTAAATGTATACCGAAAACACCTTTATCTAATACAGTTTTGATAGAGCTAAAAAAATTAATAAAAATTTCCATTTGTTAACTTAATTATACTAATTTAATTTTTCTTTGAATAAATAAGAAAATAAACCTTATGAAAAATAATAACAAAAATATTAGTGTAAAAATCTTTATAAAAAAAATTTCTATTCTATCAGGATAGATAATACTACTTTTTTTATAGTTAAAAATATTATCATTATCTAACAAAAGCAAAGAGTACTTTAATTTATTAATTTGTAAATCAGTTAACGATGTTTTGTTTTCTTCTAAAAAGTTAATTTTAGATTTTATAGTAACTATTAGATATTTTTTATAACTATTTAATAAATTTTCTATTTCAATTTTAGCTCCATTAATTAATTTTTCATCATTAACGTTAAAACTAAATGTTGGAAAACCTAGATAATTGATATCAATTCTGCCAGAGTTTGAGTTGTTTGCAAAATTTACAAAGGACTGGTGGGATATCATTTCAACTTCTCCTAGATGACTTAAATTAGATACATACGAGTATTCAACTTTACCAATATAACTTTTATTTTTTTCATAATAATTGAAAGACATCGACGTTAAAGCTAATGAAACGGCTCCTATTATTAACAAAACTTTACGATCGTAAATAATTAATTTTTTTATAGATAAAAAAATATTTCTTGAGTCAAAAGTTATTATTTTGTTTTTCATTTAGTTCAGATTTCGAAGAGGAATATAAGTATATACCCAATGGTAAAAAATATAAAACATTTATCCAATTATTAAAAAAACTACCAGATGGTATTAAAGGCCAAAAGTTAATGAATAACGAAGTTATCATAAAAAAACTAATGTGATCTCTGGGATGAAAGTCCTTAGTTTTTTTTTGGAATAAAGCAAATAAAGATTTAATTATGTATAGATATATTAATATAAATATACCAGCACCTACTAAACCAGTTTCAGCAAATAATTGAAAATAAAGGTTGTGTGGATGGGTACTGCAACTTTCAACATTAACCCCATAATCGTTGACTGAGCATTTTTTTCTGAACATTTTTGGGCCAATACCAAATATAATATTATCCTTAAACATATTTGAACTGGTTTTCAGAAAGTTGTCATAGGGGTTAGGAAGAAATTGATTTTTTTCAGAATAAGATATTTTTAGAGAACTTATGGTAGACTCAATCATTCTATCCTTAACTATAGGATTGGTTGAAAAGAGGTAAGTTATTAAAATTATAGGAGCAACGGAGAATATAATTATTGATTTAATATTTGAATATTTTACTAAAAAGATAAAGAAAAATAATGTCGATAATAAAAAAGCAGTTCTCTCACCGCTTAAAAAAATCACTAAATAAATAAATACTAAAAATAAATAAAATAATTTCTTGAAACTTTTATTTACGTAATAAAAATATAAATATAAACCACATATAATAGGAAGTGATCTCGCTAGATAGCTTCCTAGTATTAACTCTTCACCAAACAAACCACCTAATCTTGCAGGATCATCAGTCTTTGTCTTAAAAAAAAAATTTTTATCGAAGACAAATTCCCAATAAGCATCTAGAGCCACAATTAGCATAGAAAAGATCGTTACTATAAAAAGAATTTTTAAAAAATTAGTTTTATGGCAAAGATAATTAATTACTATTGCAAATAATATAAACCTAAAATAAAAAAGAGAGCTTTTAAAAGAGAATAAAATATCATCACTTAAAATTGATGATATTAAAAATGAGAAACTTATAATTATAAAAAATTTAAAAAAAAAATTATGAAATATTTCAAAATCTTTTTCTTTAACAACCACATATAATACAAAAAGTGTAGTAGTTGATAAAATTAAGTCTGGAATAAAAGGGCCTGACACCAAAAATATTGGCAAAGAAGAAAATAAATACGAGGGTATTATTAGTTTTTTCAAAACTTATAAAAATTTTTTAATATTTTTTTCACTGATGGAACAGACTGTTCACTGAGATCTTCAATAGATGATGTAAATTTATTTATCTTAGACAAAGTATAGTTTACGTTCAAAATTTCACCAAATATCATGCTATTTTTTGTGTCAATTTTATAATTTTGATGAAATAGTTCTTCATGTACCTTTTCACCTGATCTTAAACCTATATATCTTATCTTATTATTTTTATTACTTGCTTTGATTAATTTTTTAGCAATATCTAATATTTTTACTGGCTCTCCCATATTTAAAACCAAAATCTTAGCATCAGAATTAATTTCAGGTGATTGAATAACAAGATTTATAGCATCAAAAATCGTCATAAAATATCTTGTTGCGTCTTTATTTGTAACAGTTAAAGGTAAATTATTATCAATTTGTTTTTTAAATATTTCAAATAAACTTCCGGAACTACCAATTACATTACCAAATCTTACTGATATAAAATTTTTATTGAGAATTTTATTCATATTATAAACCATTACCTCTCCTACTCTTTTAGTCATACCCATAATGTTTGATGGGTTTACAGCTTTATCGGAAGATATAAAGACAAAGTTTTCTAATTTATTATAGTTACAACAAATCAAAACGTTTCTGAGACCAACTATATTATTTACTATACCCACTAAATGATTTTCTTCAACAATATCAACATGTTTGTAAGCAGCGGCATGAAAAATAACATTTGGATGATGTTTGTTTATTATGTTTGCTATATTTTTTTTATCTAAAATAGATGTCAAATAAAATTTTACTTCAATATTTTTTTTATTTTTTTGAAAAATACTTTTTTTCAACCAAGATAATTTATTTTCATTAGAGTCAATAATTATTAATTTTTTTATTTTAAAATCTAATATTTGAAAACATATTTCCTCTCCAATACTTCCTGCAGCACCAGTGATTAATACAGATTTATTTTTTAAATATTTTGGTGAATTTTTTTTAAGTATATTGGATTTAAAAGTATTTTTTAATTCATTAAAGTTAGTTCCATCTTTATCATTTTTTTTATTATGAATGAAAATTTTAATATACTTATATTTACTTAAATTTTTTATTAAAAGACTCTCCTCATTTGATGATAAACTTGGTATAGCTAAATATATTTCTCTGATATTTGATTTATAAATCAATTTATTAATATCAAAATTGGAGTGAACTCTTATACCATTTATAAATCTACCAATTTTTGTAGGATCATCATCTATATAGGCTACTACATTTTTTTTATTTTTAATTAAATTATTATATGCATTTATACCTGTTTCACCGGCACCATATATCGCTACTTTGTTACCAGAATTTAATTTAAAATTTAAAAAAAAAGGAAATAATAGAAATAGTGTTAATGTTGAAAATAAATATATAAATAAAAATGTAAATATAAAGTCATAACTAACTTGGTCATATAAAAAGAATAATAAAAATAATATTATAAAGTTTTTAAAAAGAATATTTAAAATTAAATGTGAGGAAAAATATCTCTTTACAGATAAATATATTTTTAAAATTATAGATAAGAGAATATTTAAAAAGATAAATATAAATAAAAATTGATATAAAATATTTATGTCTGAATTATTAAAATTAATAATTTCTTTACTTAAAATAAATGAAATAAATATAATAATAAGATCTATCAATAAATTAATTACTATTTTTTGGTTTTTATTAATATTTAAAAAATAATTAAAATTTAATTTCATAATTTTATTCAGAGTATGTTAATTTATTTTTACAAAGCATAAATTTAAATTCAGTTATTTTGAAATTATAAAATCTTCAATAACCAAAAAATCTAGTCCACAAATAAAAAAGGTCCTAATTGCATCATCTGGTGTTTCAACTATAGGTTCACCATTTAAATTAAAAGAGGTATTAAGCAATATAGGTGTGTCTGTTTTTTTAAAAAATGCCTGAATTAATTCATAAAATTTTTTATTGTAATTTTTTGATACAGTTTGGACTCTTCCTGATCCATCTTGATGAACAACTCCTTTAACTAAATTCATTTTATTTTTTTTAAAATTTTTGGTTTTTTCCATAAAGTTAATTTCTCTCTCACCATCTGTCTCAAAAAAGTCTTCAAAACAATAATCTAAAATAGCAGGTGCAAAAGGCCTAAATTTTTCCCTAAATTTAATAGACTTGTTAACTATATCTTTTATATTTTTTTTTCTTGGATCAGCTAATATAGATCTATTACCTAAAGATCTTTGACCGAATTCTGACCTACCTTGAAACCATCCAATAAGTTTATTATTTAATATCAACTCAGAAATTTCATCTGACAGATTTTTACTCTTATGGTAGTTAAGCTTATAAGAATTTAATAAATTAGAAATCTTAATATTAGAATAACTATTGCCCCAGTAATTAGATGTTATTTTACTCATATTTTTATTATTAAATTTTATACTATTTGCATAAGCTAACATCGAGCATCCAACAGAAATACCTGAATCATCTGGAGCAGAGGGAATATATATATTATCAAATTTTGACCGTTTCTTTATTTCTCCATTAAATTTACAGTTCATTACGCACCCGCCAGATAAAACTAAATTTTTAGATGGGTATTTTGAATAGAGATCATCCAAAAAAAACATCATTATTTTTTCAAAATGATACTGAAGTGCATATGCTATACTAAAGTGTTTTTTTGATAATTTTGAGTCAGGTTTCCTTGGCTCACCAATTAGTTTAATCATCTTTTTTGAAAAAAACAAACCATGGTTAGTTTCAGGATAAGGAAAAGTAAAATATTCCATTTTTAAAGTAAATTCATTATTTAAATTATCAAATGAATAAAGTTTCTCGAATTTTTTTATATATGGGTTATTTGTTTTTGATGAATATGCCCCAAGAGCCATAACTTTCCATTCATCACTCTCAGCTTTAAAACCTAGAAACTGTGTTAAAGATGCATAAAAAAGACCTAAAGAATTTGGGTACTCTATTTCAGAGATAGTTTCTATTTTACCTTTTTTTCCAAAAGCTAACAGCCCTGTGGTTCTTTCACCAGTTCCGTCAAGTGTTAGTATTGCAGACTCTTTAAACCCACTTTGATAAAAGGCTCCAGCTGCATGGCATAACTGATGATTGTAATATGTAATTTTTGGACCTTTGTTATACAATTTTTGTTCTAAATTATTGTTATTAGTAAATTTTTTAAAATAAGATAAGTGATTTGGAATAGAATACAGGTACTCCATTCTGTTTCTTGATACTTTCGACCAACTTTCAGATGGATAAGACATTGTATTCAGTGGGTTCCAACCAATAGATATATGATCTAATTCAGAAAAACTTATTTTTGCAAAATTAAGACAAGCTTGAATAGACAATCTAGGGAAACCTTTATATTGTTTTATTCTATTTAATCTTTCTTCAGATATAGCAAATACTATTTTTCCATTTTTTAATAAGCAAGCTGATGAAATTACTAAATCATGAGCTATGCCAAGAACATACATCACAAAAATATAGATGTTTATTTAATATAAATAAACTAAATTTTAATTACCTTCAAAATCGTCTTGTTCTGAATATCTAAAGTTATTTGAATTGCTAAAAATATTTAAAATTAATAAAATAAATGTTTTAAATAAAATTTTAATATCTAAAAAGAAATTATGATTTTCTGCATAATAAGTATCAAATTCAAATTTTTCTCTCCATTGAAGATTATTACCTCCATTAATTTGAGCTAAACCAGTTAGACCAGGTTTTACATCAAGCCTTCTTATTTGAGAGGAATTATAAAGTTTAATATATTTTATATATAATGGCCTAGGACCAACAAAACTAATTTCGCCTTTAATAATATTTAACAACTGAGGCAATTCATCTAACTTAAATTTTCTCAGAATTAATGCAAAAGAACCACAAATCTCAGGGATATCTTTTTTGTAAGTTCTAAACTTTATTATTTTAAATGGTCTGCCTTTCAAACCGGCTCTTACCTGAAGAAAAAAGATGGGCTTACCATAAAATAATATTAGACAACAAGAAATTAATATTAGTAAAGGAAGTAAAACTATTACTAAAAAAACTGATAAGAAAAAATCAAAAATACTTTTCATAAATAATTCGTTATAAACTTATAAAATTCTCGTTCGATTTCATATTTATCAAAATCATTTCTAACCCTTGCAATACCAAAGTTTTTAAAATTTTTGTATTTTTCTTTATCATTTAGTAAAATTTTTATTTTCAAAGCTAAGTCCTCTTCATTATTTAATTCAAAGGATAGTCCACTCTTGTTGTTAATAAAAGAGTCTTTAAGTCCATATATATTTGATCCTATTACAGGAGTCCCGCATGCACTTGATTCAATTAAACTCATACCAAAACCTTCTCTAGTACTTGGTAGGCAAGTAATATATGAATAATTGTAATATCTTTCTGTATTATTTGTATAATCAGAAATATAAAGACGATTACTATTATTAGAAAAAATTTTCTTAATTTCATTTACAGAATTATCCTCTTTTGTACCAACTAATAAAAGTCCAATTTTTTCTCCATTATTTATTAAATTAATAACTGCATTTGATAAACAAATGACTCCCTTTTCATAATTAATTCTTCCGACGTATAAAATAATCTTTAATGTATCATCAAAATTTGTGATTTTTTTAATGCTTTCGTTAAATATTTTTGTTTCATAAAACTTTTTTTGATCGATACCTTTTATGGATCCTTTTTTAAAAACAAATAATTTTCTTTTCCCAATCCAAAGTTGATTTTTTAAATATTGAATTTGACTTATACCATCTACTAAGCTTACAATTGATTTTATTAAAATATATTGATCAATTAATCTAAAGAAAAATTTTTTTAAATAGTTATAATGTGTCCAGTGCTGTCCTGTAAAAAAGTGTATATGTTTATTTGAAAAAGTTAGAGTGTTGACTAAAGAGGTAAGCCAACCAGCTTTTGGTGTTATTGATAAATACAGGTTAGGTTTATATTTTATTGAGTAAATTAAAAATTGAAAAAGACATTTAATATCATTAAATATATGAGTCTTCCTTGAAAAATTAATATTTTTTAAATGAAGATTTTTGTGTTTTATGTCAAGTTTATGTATATCTTTTGAAATAATATAGCATTTATTTTTTTCGAGTAGATTTAAAATATGATCTTTTAAAAAAAGATTGATGGTCATTGAAGTAGAAGCTATTATAAATATTTTACTCATCCACTTTTAAAATAACCTGTGCATCTTTGTGTTTAAATTCAAAATTTAAATTTTTTATAATTGAATTTGATGAGTAAATACTTCTTGATACTAGACCTGAAATTATTTTATCTGTAATTGGTAAATTAAAAAATTTATTAAAAGTATTAACAATAACTCTTGTAACTTTTTCATTTATAATAAATGGAATAAATATTTTAATATTATATTTTTTTCTAATTTCTTGGATAATCCTCTCAAGTAAAATATTCCGAGAAACATTAAATATTTTATTTCTAGAGTTTGAATTATAATTTTTAATTACTAATTCAATAGCAGTACAAAGATCTTCAATATGTACATAACTTCTTATACTTTTTTTACTTCCGATTGAAAAATATAATCTGTTTCTAACCATTTTAATTAAATTTAATAGTGATTGATTTATCATATCTTTACCAATTATTTGAGATGGGCGCAGAATACAAAATGTAAAATTTTTATATATTTGGGAAAATTCAATAATTTTCATATCTGCTTCACTTTTTGTTTTTTCGTAATTACCAATAGGTTTCATTAAAGAGTCCTCTAATAATAGTCTTTTTTGATGAGGATTAGTCGGATTTCCGTATGATCCAACACTACTTAATTGTACCCAATATAATTTTAAATTATTTAGTTTAATAAAATTAAAACATTTTTGTAGAAAAACTACGTGCAAATCAAACATTTTTTCTTCAGATCTTATTTCTCCAGCAAAATTTAAAAAAAAATCTACTTTACGTAATAATTCAAAGTTAAAATTTTGTGTCAAATCATAATTAACTTGTGAGACATTCTTTAATCCCAAAAACTCTTTATTAGTTCTTCTAGCTACTAATATAAATTCAGAATTTTTACTTTTATTAATTAAAATTTTACAAAAACTACTGCCAACAAATCCTGTATGACCTGTAATCAAATATCTCATTTAGTTTGTCTGTTTCCTAAAAGAATAAAAAACAAAGGGATTAAGAAAAACCACTTTTGTCTTATTGCAACACCTAAATTATATGTTGCAATAACGAGAAAAAAACAACTTACGATACTGTAAATTAATAATATAATTAGATTATTATTGTAAATGTTCCTTATATTAATTTTTGTTAAACATATAAAAGTAATGAGTATCAGAATAATATTCTCTATTCCGCTTAAAAGGCTTAAAAAATCTGATCTCTCAAAGGGTAGTGGTCTGAAAATATAACTAAAAAAATGGTAAAAAAATCCCTCATTAGTCATATTGGAAAATTCATTTGAAAAAGTATTACTTTTTTGTTTATTAATAAAACTTATAAAACTCTCATAATTATTGAAAACAGCTATATTTAATCTTTTTAAATAAAATATTACATAAGCTATAAAAGATATAGAGAAAGTGACTATAAAAGGAAAAGTTATAAATATATATCTATTAGGTTTGATCATTAATCCAATAGCTATAGCTATTACTAAGAACCCAGCCATAAAAGGCCTCACACTTAATAAAAGTAAAAATGCTATGATAATGTAGTGATATTTAATTTTATTTTTACTAAAAGAGTTCAATAAAAGGCCTGTAGCTAAATAAGTAAATGGCTCTTTACCAACTGCTGAAGACCAAAAATAAATTGAAGGAAGAAAGCAGATAAAAATTACAATTAATTTTTCTAATTTGTTTTTGTTATTAATTTTTTTAAAAGCATTATAGATAAAAATTAAACCTAGTGACCCAATGATATTAAAAAATAGAAATAATGGTAAAAGAGTTAAATTAAGATTCATAACAATTAACTTTATGAAGGATTGTATAAACGGAGAGCCAAACCTAAAATTGTAATTTATATGGCCATCATGAAATACATTTCTAAAGTAATAAACACTATCGTTAGGGTTATTAAGAGAAATATAATAATAAATCAAACACATTAATGTGTGATAAAGATAAATTGTATTAATTTCGACTAAAGATAGGTCTGTTAATAATTTTATTTTATAGATTATGAGAAAACCTAAAATAAAAAAAACAGGAACAAGATATAGATCAAATAAATTTGGATACAAATTTGTCATAGAGTATTAAATAATTTATCTATTTTATTAATAAATTCTTTTTTATTATATTTATTTGAAAAATTATGACTTAAATCTAAATCTAAATCTAGATCATCAGTAAGAGAATTAAATATTTTCTTTAAACTATCAATATTATTGAATTCAAATATTTTTGCTTTTTGATAGCTGTTTAATGACTCCTTCAGACCTCCTTGATTAGTATGAATTACAAATTTATTTAATATTATTGCCTCCTTAGCTAAAAGACTATAACCCTCAGCTTCAATAGATGGGATAATATAACAAAAAGCTTTATTTTTCAGATAATCAAGTGACAACTCATCTATTTCTCCAAAAAATAGAATATTATTCTTAGTTAATTTTAAAATATCATTCTTTAAAGGGCCGTCACCTGTAATAATAAACAAATAATTATCAAAAAAACTTTCTTTATTTATTAACTTAACAAATTCATAAACACCTGTTCTTTTTACTAATCTTCGGGATATTAAAAAATATTTTTTGTCTATAAAATTGAATTTTTCAATTTTATTAGACTTAGGTAAATTTATAATTTTTTCGTAAAATAGGTAGTTATCCAACAAAATTTCTAATATGATTTTTTTTTTTGATAATAAAAATTTACTCTCTGATATCGACTCTTTATAAACATAATTTGAATTACAATGTACCACATTTGATTTTCTTACACATTGTCTTAAGATTATATTTGAAATTAGTAATTTTAAAAATTTAAATTTGCTTTTTGAAAATGATATTTCTTTTTTTAAAGGACCGTGAATAGTATAAATAAATTTTGATTTTTTATTTAAAAATTTTGTTAAAAAGAACCATGGTAACGGTGAATGGATCCAGACAATATCTGCGTTAAATAGTTCCTTAATTTTGAAGTAATTTTTATAAATAAAAAAATAAAAATATAAAAAATTTTTTCGAATATCTGGCAATCTTAAACCATTAAATTTTTTTTGATGATAAAAACCCAAAAGATTTTTCTCAAAAGACCAAGATATAAAAGAAATTTTAAAGTTTTTTTCTACTAAATTATCTATTACATATTTTAAACTTGATTGTGTCCCACCAACTAAATCAGAAGGAGAGGAACTATTGATAATTAGAATTTTTGATATCAACTGAACCTTTAACACCTCTAAAAAAATAATTGATTCTATAAAAATAAAATTTAATTCTTTTTAAATCTAATTTTATAGTATTAAAAAAAATTCCTAAAATAGGTCTATACAATGTCAGAATTGAAAAAATAACAAAATCGACATTAGGTATTTTTTTGAACATATAACCTTGGCCATAGGAATAATTTTTAATTCGATTTGTTGTGGTTTTTTCATATGGATGATAAATGAATATATCATCCAAAAATTTTATACGTTTAAAGTTATTATCAATCATAAATTTAGTATCCTCAGCATTAATTGTATGTCCACCATATCCAAACTCTAAATCAAAATATTGCTTTAAACTCTTTATTTTTACAATCATTGATGGACCACCAGTAATATATTTTGGAAAAAAAGGTAAATATTTTAATAAAAATAGGTTTCTTCCAATTATTTTTTTCTCTTTAGATAATATTTTTATTACAAAACAATCGATACTTGGATTTAAAGATTTGGAACTTAATAATTTAGCAATATTTTCATCAATAGTGCAGTCATCATCAAAGAACCAAATGTAATCTATATCTTTTTTTTTTTTAAAGAAATCAATCCCTTGGTTTTTACAACTTGAAAGTGACTTTTTTTGAGCTAATTCAAAAAATATATTTTTATGTTTTAAATTATTTTCTTTTAATGATTTAAATAAATTTTCATTTAGTTGGCAAATATAAATTATTGTAAATTTTTTATTTTTAATAAAACTACTATTTATTGTTTCTACGTTACTTGTCCTTGAAGAAATTAAATTTATTACTATCCCTATCACTTATTTCTTATTCTATTTATTACAAAAGCCGGCATAAAAAGTGCAATTGATAATTTAATTCTATCTTTGTAGGTGAGGCTGTTAATTAAAAAAAATTTAAATGCTTTAAATCTTTTATTTGTGACAATAAAGTGGATGATTTTCATTTTTGAGTATAATTTTTTGATTAAATGATAATTTTTATTTGAGCTTATGGACTCATAATTTTTCATTATATTAAACCAAATATCAATTTCGTTTAGATGCATTTCACGATTAAGAATTGAAAAATTATTGTTATGATACCTATAAGTAGCCATTGGTTTTTGTATAACTCCAAACTTACATATTGATGATAATCTAATAACTAAATCCATATCTCCCATAATAACTAAGTCTTTATGAAATTTATAATCTAATTGATCATAATACTTTTTTTTTATAGTTATTGTTAATAATCCAACTACATATTTTTGAAGTAGGTTTTTTAATATATCTCCACTTGGCAATTTATATTTATGACAAATTTCAGTTTTTTTCGTAATATCATTATATAAATAATAATTTGAGTAAACTAATCCAATTTTATTATCACTAAATATCTCTATTTGGTTAGATAGTTTATTTTTCTCCCACCAATCGTCTACATCTAAGAAAGCTAAAATTTCACCTTTTGCATTTTTAATAGCTTCATTTCTAGCTTCAGATACATAAGTATGACTTTCAGCATAAAAATATTTCATCCTTTTATCATTATATTTTTTAAAAATTATAGAGCTTTTATCGTTAGATTGGTTATCCCAAAAAATTAACTCCCAATTCTGATAATCTTGGTCAACTATACTTTCTAATGCTCTTGAGAGATATTTTTCTCCATTGAAACACGACATAATAATACTAACAAGAGGTTTATAATGTTCATTTCTATGGTTTGTCATTTCAGGTAGTCTTATTGCACTGAACAAACATCAGCAATTTCAGTAATACTATTGCAAATAAATTTAATCTCATTATTAGTTAAATTTGGATGTACTTCAAAAGCAATACTTTCTTCACCTAATTTTTTTGCATTAATAAGTGAAATATCTTTATAACCCATTTTTTTAAATGCTTTTTCTTTATATATTTCTGGACATGACCCTGACTTACAATTAATTCCTTTTTTATTTAATTCAATTATAATTTTTTTTCTAGACCAGTTCTTTTTTAAAAAATTTGAATTTACAAATATATAGCATCTATATCCTGCAAATCTTATATTTTTTGGTATTTTGTAATAACGAAAGCAGCTAAATTTTGAAACTGTTTTCCAAATTTTATTGGATAAAATATTTCTTCTTTTTATCATTTTATCTAGTTTATTTAATTGTAAAATTCCGATAACAGCCTGTATTTCTGTCATTCTCATGTTTGTACCTATATGGTCATGAAACCATTTGAAACCCTCCTTGTGTTTTTTATTAAAAACTGAGTCATAGTCTTTACCTATATCTTTAAGAGACCAGATTTTTTTCCATAACTTTTCATTATTAGTAGCTATAAAGCCCCCCTCACCACCTGTAGAAATAATTTTGTCATAACAAAAACTCCATGTTGAAATATCACCAAAACTTCCAACTTTTTTTCCATTAATCATTGCTCCATGAGCTTGTGAACAGTCTTCAATTATCTTTAATTTATATTTTTTTGCTATTTTTTTAATTTTATGCATATCACAAGGGAGTCCAGCTAAGTGAACGCAAATTATTGCTTTTGTATTTTTATTTATCGAATTTAAAATATTTAAGGGATCGATATTTTGGGTATTTATATTTACATCTACAAATTTCGGTATGCAGCCATTTCTAACTATACAACTAGCTGATGACATATATGATCTAGGAGTTACTATTATTTGATCATTTTTTTTTAAATTTAAAGCCTCAACAGCACCATCTAAAGCCAAAGATCCGTTAGCTACTGCTACTCCAAATTTTGTTCCAATATATTTTGAAAATATTTTTTCAAATTTTTTACATTGTAATCCTGACCAATAGTTTGTTTTATTAGATTTTAATACATTTTTTACTGCATCTATTTCATTTTTTGAATGTTTGGGCCAAAAAGATTTAATCATATTAATTGTACCATTGATTAGTTTTTTTTATCATAATATCAATTTCATAATTTAATCTATTTTTAACTTTATACTTTGAATGAGCAATATATTTAGAGTTATAGTCTAACTTATAATTTTCTTTTGTGTTGATATTATTTTTGTAATTAATATCAAATTTAATATTATAATTTTTAGATAATCTTTGAATTTTAGTAGTCATTTCTTTTAAACTATAACTTTTGTTGTAGCCAAGATTTAATATTTTTCTTTTGCGAAGATAGTTTTGATTTTCTAATATATATAATATAAATCTACAAACCTCAGAAATAGCAATAAAGTTTCTACGCGTTAACGAACTGGAATTAATTAATACTCTTTTTTTTGTTATGCTTTGTCTAACAACGTTATTTACGAATAAATTCCATACTTTGTTATCTTTAAACAACGAATAGCCAACTGCATTTGATAATCTTATAATCTTCAGATTTGTTTTTTTAATATCAATATTTTTTAGTAAAATATTTTCAGATATTAACTTGGATTTTGCATATGGGTGATTATTTTTAGTTTTTGTATCTTCGTTAATTTTACCACATAAGCGAGAGCTGTAAACATGAGCTGTAGATATAAATATAAAAGTTTTTATAGGATACTTACTTAATGCTTTTGTAATTAAATTCATTGAATATTTTGAAAAATCAAATGCATCTTTTTTTTTTAATACTGAATCTTTAGCATTAAAGCCTGCTGCAAATATTATTACGTCTAAATCTTTAACTAAATTATCTATAAATTTTTGACTCCAATATATTTTAATGAAGTTAACCGATTTATTTGAAAAGTAATTTTTTAAATTTCTCTTCCTTGTAGAGACTATAATTTTTTCAACTTTACCTAACAAGTAATCTGTGATTCTTGAACCTAGATTACCTAAACCACCAATAATTAATACTTTCATTAAAGTTTAATTCTTTTTTTTTGTAATAATTCTTCTAATAAATCTTTATCTCTCTTTGTATCAATACAATGCCAAAATCCTTCATATTTGTAAGCACATACCTGACTCAATTTTACTGCCTTTTTAATAGGACCACGTTCAAGCATTTCATTTTTTTTTGTAATTAAGTTTAAAAAGCCTTTATTTAATACAAAAAAACCACCGTTAATCCATCCCTTTTGCAATTGTGGCTTTTCCTCAAAATTTGTAACTTCAGCTTTATTTAATATTAGTTCTCCAAACCTTGCGGGTGGATGAACTGCAGTAATAGTTACTAATTTTTTGTTTTTTTTATGAAATTTTAATAATTTTTTTATATCTATTGTACTTAGTCCGTCACCATATGTTAAAAAAAAATTTTCATCTTTTAGATAATTACTAAGTTTTTTAACCCTTGTTCCAGTTAAAGAGTTTTTTCCAGTAAATATAGTTTTGACCTCAATATCAGAAAGATTTTTTCTATTATTTTGAAAATAATCTTTTATTACTTCACTTTTATAACCCGTTGCAATAATAAATTTCTTGTAACCAAATTTAGAATAATGTTTTAGTATTCTTAAAATTATTGGCTCTCCACAAATTTCAACCATGGGTTTTGGTATCATCTCGGTATATTCTGATAATCTGCTACCGAAACCTCCTGCTAAGATGACTGTAATCAAATCAAGGTCTCCAATTATAGTATATTGATTTTAATTCAATACTTTCTGACTCTTTGGGAGAATGTTTTATATTTGAAATATTAAGAATAATATTTGTTTTCTTTGATAACCCTTTGAAAGCAAACCAAATACCAGGCTCAACTGTAATTCTTTTATAATTTGTTTCACCAATAGTAACTTTTTTGAATTTTTTGTTATATTGATTATAAAAAACAAATTGTACTTTACCAAATGGCACAACTAAATTCATTCTCATTTTAGAGTGCCTTTTCCAGCCTTTTATCTTATTATAATTTATTAAAGAAAAATATGCTTCGCCAAATCTTGAGTAACCGATGCTTTTATTGTCCATTATTTTTAGTACGTTTCCAAAATTAACTTTTATTATCTTTGCACTATTTACTTTGATCATTTTTAAATCATTTTAATATAATTTTCGATCTGTAATTCAGATGTTTTTAGGCAATTATTTTTATTTCCAGAATAATAAGACTTATACCATTCAGTTGTATATTTAGTTGTTTGATTGAAATTAAGTTTTGGAGTCCATTGCAACAGTTTTTTTGCTTTATTGCAATTAAGCTTTAATAAATTAGCTTCATATAATTTATATCTCTGTTTTGAGGTCCAACTGAAACCCTCTAATGACTTGCCTAAACTTTTTAATAAATCTTCAACAGAATAATTTTTTTTTGTGTTGGGACCAAAATTAAATTTTTCATTATTAATAGATTTTTCACTATTCAATTTAAAAGCTAATAATAAATAGCCGAACAATGGGTCTAAAACATGTTGCCATGGTCTAGTTGAATGAGGGTTTCTAACATTGAGAACTTTTCTCAACTTCCATGACCGGATTGCATCAGGAACTATTCTATTGTCTGACCAATCCCCTCCTCCAATCACATTTCCCGCTCTAGCAGTTGCTATTTTTATTTTTTTATTATTTAAAAAGTATGAATTTGCATATGCCTCAATGATATGCTCAGCAGAAGCTTTAGAGGCACTGTAAGGATCTTTGCCACCCAGTTTATCATCTTCAACGTAACCAGTTTTTTTTTCAACATTTAAATAAGCCTTATCACTGGTAATCATTATAATATCAATTTTTATATTCAATAACCTTGCTATTTCGAGAATATTAAGACTTCCGATTGAGTTTACTAGAAAAGTATCTTTTGGTTTATCGTATGATCTAATAACTAATGATTGAGCAGCTAAATGCAAAATAATATCAGGTTTAATTTTAAAAATAATTTTTTTTAATTTCTGAAAATTTAAAATATCTTCATTATAGTCTTTAATTAATTTTTTTTTTATTAAAGTATAAATATTATTTTTTTTTGGTTTGGTATTTGAGATACCATATACCTTAGCATTCAATTTAATCAAAATTAGTGACAGCCATGATCCTTTAAATCCAGTATGACCCGTAATTAAAACTTTTTTATTCTTAAAATAGTCATTAAAAATTTTTTTTTTAATTTTAACCATGAAAAATATCGAAATAAGTATCTGACTCTTTCATAATTATTGGCCTTAAAAAAATAATATTTGAGGTAATTTGGAAAAAACTAATTTCTTTATCTTCCTCAGAGTGACTTAGTGTAGAAAAAGAAGATAATTTGAAATGTTTAGTCATTAATTTATTCATTTTCCTATCTAGGAAATCTACGTTAACGCTCATAATCTTATTCATTGGATTATTTAATATGAATGAAAAAGACTTACAATTTTTAAATGAGACTTGGGGCATGTAAGTATTATTTGCAAAAAGAGATTTTGTAAAAATACAAATTGGTTTATTTAAATTGTAATCAAAATAGGCTGTATTTAGGTTTCCATGCATAAAACTCCATATTCCATTATCTTTTTTATAAGAAATATAACCTCTCTCTGACAAATGAGAATTTTTTTTTTTATATTCCTCCATATTGTCTAATTTATGAAAAACAAAAAAAGAACCATAATTATCATCTATTATCTCTGAAAAAATTAATTCTTTTGTTTTAAAAGGGTCTAGAAGAATATTTAGTTCCTTATTTTTTTTTCCATTGTTATCGTAAATTATAACTTTAATGTTATCTACTTGCGGATTATCTGGGAGGGTTTGTGTAGAAAAATTAGTTAACATAATTCTTGTGTCAAAACTATTGCGCGTATCCCAATAAAAAAAATCGCTTACAGAGCTATTTGGATCAATTGGTTTTAAAGAAATAGTAGGCTTATAATTAATTAAGTTTCTTAGTCTATTAATAGAATTCGATGTAAGAATCTTTTTAATTTTATTTTTCACTATTAAACCAAAATATTTTTTTATTTTTTTGAAAAAAATTTCTCTCTCCCCAGTAAAGATATTCGACCGGTGGATGAGTATGTTCAAGTGAAATAGATTTATCATCTGAACTTTTACTCAAATATATTGGGACACCTCCTTGTTTTCTAGATATAAAAATTAACATATTTTCATTTAGATTATTTTTTAATTTTTCCAATTTAAAAAG
>MDSV01208537.1_pt1 | contig 19827 bp, 22 predicted proteins | sample 810851 | NCBI WGS metagenome assembly MDSV01 (sample SAMN05326640, study PRJNA326480) | marine metagenome | isolation source: seawater | place: Atlantic Ocean: North East | collected 2012 | reverse complement strand
TTCTCTCATCTCAAACCTTCATATAATGTATAATAGCAGGATATAATAATATAATTTAATGAAAAATACTTATTTACGTGAACCAAAATACAAAAAAAATACAGGTTGCTAGTGCAGCATTAGAATATATTGAAAATGGCCAAATAATCGGTATTGGCTCAGGTAGCACTGTCAATTGTTTAATAGAGCAACTAGATAAAGTTAAATCAAAGATTGAAGCAGTGGTATCGTCGTCAGAAGCTACCACAAAACTTGTAGAATCAAAAAATATCAGAGTGATCGATTTAAAGGAATCGGGAAAAATTCCATTATATATTGATGGGGCAGATGAATCTAATCATCATAAACAACTAATCAAAGGTGGTGGTGGCGCACTCACAAGAGAGAAGATAGTATCTCATGCTAGCGAAAAATTTATTTGTATGATTGATGATAGTAAATTAGTAAATACTCTAGGTAAATTTCCTCTTCCAATTGAGGTTATTAAGATGTCCCAAAGCATAGTATCCCTGGAAATGATAAAACTTGGAGGTAGACCTGTCTTGAGAGAAAATTATCTCACAGATAATAATAATATTATTATTGATACTCATAACTTGGAGATATTAGAGCCGATTAAACTAGAACAGCAAATTAATAATATTCCAGGAGTTGTAACCAATGGATTATTTGCGATGCGCGGAGCTAACAAACTACTTGTCTCAAATGGAACTAGTATTGATGAAATATGAAATTATCTTTTAGAGAATTGTGTAGCTTTTCTAGCTTTTCTTAACCCAACCTTCTTTCTTTCAACTTTCCTGGCATCTCTGGTAACAAATCCTTCTCTTCTTAGCAAAGGTAATAGATCATTTTGGTATTTTATAAGGGCTCTTGTCACGCCATGAACTATTGCTCCAACTTGACCACTCGGTCCTCCCCCAGCAACATTGATTTTTAAGTCTACTTTTTTATCTAGTTGAGACTTTTCTAATGGCGCCATTAAGTATGATTTTAGAGATTTAGACTGAACGAAATTATCAATATCACGAGAGTTTATGGTAATCTGACCAGTGCCTTCGTTTAGATAAACTCTTGCGCTTGATGTCTTTCTTCTTCCAGTACCATAAGCTTTGTGCATATTAAATCTCTAGTTTTTTTGGTTTTTGAGCATGGTGTTCATGTTCACTGCTATTATATACTTTTAATTTCTTAATCATGCTTCTACCTAATGGATTTTTTGGTAACATTCCTTTGACGGCATTCATAATTACGAAAGATGGATCCTTTTTCATAATACTGGCTAAATTTGGTTTCTTCATATTTCCAATGTAACCAGTATGTTTATAATAAACCTTATCCTCAAGCTTATTACCTGTCACATTTAAATTTTTAGCATTTACAACGACCACATAATCCCCATTGTCCTCATGAGGTAAATAGGTCGGCTTATGCTTGCCTTTTAACAATGTAGCTATCTTAGATGCTAATCTCCCTAAAACAGCCTGTTCTGCGTCTATTATGTACCAATCTTTATCATTCATATTTATGCCTATTTCCACAGTATTCATGATTTTACGCATATCATCGCTTCTATACAAGAAATTTATAAAAAAAGTTATTTATGAGCCAATCATTAGGTGTTTTAATATATTAGATGCGAAATAAAAAAAAATCACTTATTGATAGCCTAATTATAGAAGTAGAATATGCTTTGGGGACAATATATGATGATAAATCAATCGATAATATATCAAAGCCAGAAAGTATTCAGCTTAATAAAACTCAATCTACTCAATCAGAAAAGATAATGAGGATAAATCATATGGGGGAAGTATGCGCGCAGGCCTTGTATAGAGGACAAGCCGCATTCACAAAGGATGAAGAAATGAGAAAAAAATTGTATCAAATATGTGATGAGGAAAACTATCATTTGAGATTGTGCAATCAGAGATTGAAAGAATTAAGTGGAGAAAAAAGCATCCTAAATCCACTATGGTATATTACTTCATTTGCACTTGGCTCCATTGCTGGTCTAAAAGAAAAAGATTGGAAGCTTGGTTTTATAGAAGAAACAGAAAAACAAGTAAAAGAACATTTGGAAGGCTCAATTGAATCGCTACCAAAAGAGGACAAGAGAAGTATAGAGTTTTTAAAAATAATAGCCAATGACGAAGAGAAGCATAGGAACACTGTGCAACAAATCGGCGTCAATGAAATTCCAATGTTCGTAAAAAAAAGTATGACATTTTTTTCAAAAATAATGAAGAGGATAACAAGGGCAATATAATTATTTTATATATTCTAAATCAATTAATTCACTCTGATCATACTCACTTGCATAACTTCTCAGCAAAAAACTTCTAAATTGATGTATTGATTTAATTGATAAGAATGAATTTTCAGTTTGCAGCTTATCTATCATATCTTTCATATTAAGCAATAGAACATGATTTTTTGTATTAGAACTACTCATGAAATTTTTATTCGATAAAATATGATAAATATTCTTAAGTTTAATATCAGTTATATCATAATCAACATTTAAAATATCTTCACTATGACCTCCAAATTTCGCGCCTCTTCGTAAATAATCAATAGAAACTAAGTCTGGTAATAAAGAATTACAATTATTATTATTTTGAAATATATCAAGTAAAGAAGTATAAACATTAGCTTCTGAACAAGAAGATATATGAAATTCTAATCTAACTATTAAATAATTTTTTAAAATATCTTCTATATATGTGTGGAATGTAATATGACTTTCTTCAAGATGAAGTGTTGCAGAATTCAATAGAGATAAGTCAGCCTGTATTAACATCGACCCACTATCTCCAAAAGGTTGAAAAGTATGCGATGATTCATTTAAAATTTCTGTCTCTATTGTTTTCGAAATATCTCTAGCAATATCAATTAGTTTGTTACTATTATACTTATTTGATATTTTTTCCTGAATAACTGACGTATCCCCAATTTTAGGCAAATAAAAACCTTCGTATAAATTTACAATTAAAGTTGAACTAACATTACTTATTTTTTTCAACATCATTTATTTAATATAGGGTGCCAAAGGAATTGCAATATATTCTGATCGGGATCATAACAATAAAAACTTCTGGAACCATCTCGATGATCTTGAATATTTTTATATATGTTAACATTTTTTGAAAGCATGAATTCATACCATTCATCAACATGATTTTTGTTCGTTAACATTATACCAAAATGATCTAATCGGTTGTCTTTGCTTGCTAAATCAAGAGTGTTGTCTAAATGTAGTGCTAAATTGTCTTTTCCATTCGATAAGTACGCATTATCTTTATCTGGCTGCCAATCTATAATCATCCCTACTATTGTGGTATAAAAAGATAGGCACTCATCAAAATTTTTAACCTTTAATGCTATATGTTTTATTCCTAAAGTATCTTTCATTTTAACCTACTAAATTCTTCAAAGTAATATCTGGATTATCATCAATTACGAGACTTTCTCCGACCAAGAAAGCGTATATATCGTTATCGTTTAAAACTTTAATTGTATCAACATCTTTAATTCCACTTTCGCTAATAACGATAACATCTTTATCATTTATTTTTCTTTTTAGTTTTATTGATGTTTCAATATCAACATCAAATGTTTTTAGATTTCTATTATTTATTCCTATCATTTTACAGTTATTTTCTAATGCAATATACAATTCTTCTATATTATGAACTTCTACTAAAATATCTATGCCTATATGATCACTAAAGTCTAGCAACTCCTTAAATCTTTGCGGAGTCAGGCATGCTACAATCAATAAAATACAATCAGCTCCGATAAGTTTAGATTCAATTATCTGTACTTCATCAATTATAAAATCTTTTCTCAATATAGGAAGATGGATACTTTTTTTTACAAGCATCAAATCTTCTTTAGAGCCTTTAAAATATTTTGTATCTGTCAATACAGATACACATGCTGCCCCTGATCTCTCATAAGTCTGTGCCATTTTCTCTATATCTAAATCTTTATTTAAATAACCTTTGCTAGGTGAACATCTTTTTAACTCAGCAATTATAGCATTTTTTCCAGACTGAATTTTTGTTGATAAAGATTTAATAAAACTTTTCCTAGGTAAGTCTAATGACAAAATCTTATCCAACGTATAATTTTGATTGCTCTTAATATTTTCAACTTCAGTAATTTTATTTTTAATTATTTCATCAAGCATGTTAGAAACTATTTGTTAACCTTATTAGTTCATTTAATTTATGATATGCTTTTTTTGTCACTAAAACATCTTCACATATCGCTATAGCCTGATGTAAGTTATCAGCTATACCTGCAATATATACCAGAGCCCCAGCATTTATAATAGATATCATTCTAGAACAATTGTCATCATTATTTAATACACTTTCCATCATTGCCAAACTTTCTGATGGACTATTTACCAGGATATCATTTAATGAACCTTTGCATTTTATATATTTTGATGGATTTAAAATATATGAGGTAATGTTAGTTCCATCTATTTCAATAATATTTGTATTTTCAAAAATACTAATTTCATCTAGACCGTCTATTGAATTAACAATCATAGCTCTTTCTGTGCCTAAATTGACAAGTGTTTTAGCAATAGGCATCATCATTTCTTTTGAATATACTCCTATAAGTTGTTTTTTTGCGCCAGCTGGGTTTGTTAAAGGTCCAAGTAAATTAAATATTGTTTTGTTTGGTGATATAGCTTTTCTTGATTCTGCGACATATCTCATTGATTGATGATGTAATGGGGCAAACATAAATCCAAAGTTGAGTTCATTTAAACATTGACCTACTTGTTCTGGAGTTAATTTAATATTTAGCCCAGCCGACTCTAATAAATCAGCGCTCCCAGAATTGCTTGTGATTGCTTTATTTCCATGTTTAGCCACACTAACTCCTGTGCATGAAGCTATCAAAGAAGATGTAGTGGAAATGTTAAATGTACCAAGCCCATCACCGCCTGTGCCACAGTTATCTACAACATCTTTTTTACAAATAACTTTTTGAGATGCATTTCGCATAGATTCAGCAAAGCCCGTTAGTTCTTCGGAGCCAAAACCATTATCATTCAATAAAGTTAGTGATTCGGTTAATATCTCAGTAGGGATCAGTCCCTCAAAAACCAAATCTATAAACCCTTTAGATTCATCTTTACTTAAATTTTCACCTTTTTTTAATTTTGTTAGTAAATCTTTATACAATTTAAATTTCCAGAAAGTTGTTTAAAAGCTGATGTCCTGATGTTGTTAATATAGATTCAGGATGAAACTGTAATCCAAAAACTGGATATGCTATATGTCTAAAACCCATTATTTCATCATCTTCTTTACTGTCAGTCCAGGCTGTTATTTTCAAACAATCTGGAAGAGATAACTTATCTACCACTAATGAATGATATCTAGTAGCTATAAATGGGTCAGAAATTCCTTTATATATCTCACTACCATCATGGATAATTGAAGAAGTCTTGCCATGCATTATTCTCTTTGCTGATACTATTTGACCACCAAATGCTTGTCCTATACTCTGATGACCGAGACATATTCCCATGATAGGTAAAGTTTTATGAAACTCTTGAATAACTTTTATAGAGATACCCGCCTCATTTGGCGTACATGGTCCCGGGGAGATAATAATTTTGTCGGGTGCTATTTTTTTTATATCTTTAATGCTTAACTCATTATTTCTATATACCGTTAGTTCCGCACCGAGTTCACCAAGATATTGAACAATATTATATGTAAACGAATCGTAGTTATCTATCATTAAGATCATGGTTTCTTCATCCCTAGATTTTTATATGCCTGCACAATTGCCTTACCTTTATTTATAGTTTCTTCCCATTCTAATTCGGGTATAGAATCATTTACAATACCTGCTCCGCATTGGACATTTAATATACCATCTTTTATAACGCATGTTCTAATAGCTATTGCGGTATCCATATTACCATTCCAACCCATATATCCAATAGCGCCAGCATAAATCCCCCTTTTAATAGGCTCTAACTCATAAATTATTTCAATGGCTCTAATTTTAGGTGCACCAGACACAGTGCCTGCTGGGAAAGTAGACTGTAGAACATCCATCATCCCCAAATTTTCTAATATCTCACCTGTTACATTCGAAACCATATGCATTACATGAGAGTATTTTTCAATAATCATTTTATCAGTTAATTTAATGCTGCCAATTTTTGATACTTTGCCTGTGTCATTCCTGCCTAAGTCAATAAGCATTAAATGTTCCGCTATTTCTTTTGCATCATTCTTCAATTCTATAGCCAATAGATCATCTTGATTCTTATTGACCCCTCTTGGCCTCGTGCCGGCAATAGGTCTTACTGTAATTAAATTTTCTTCGAGTCTAACCAGTATTTCAGGTGAAGAACCAACAATATAGTAATCTCCCATGTTTAGATAGTACATATATGGAGATGGATTTAGATCACGAAGTTCTCTGTAAAAACTAATAGGTTTATTTGTAAAGGGCATGGACATTCTTTGAGATAGTACCACTTGCATCACATCACCATCTAAAATATACTGCTTTATTTTCTTTACCGCGGTGATAAAGTCACTCTTTTCCAAATCATAACTAACCTTAATTTCTTGTTTTGGTTTTTCATATGCACTAGAGTGTATTGTTTTTGTAAATTTAGTTAAGTAATTAACATATTCTAGAATTTTATTATTAACATCAGAAAAACTATCTAAATTATTTTCTGCATAAATAATAATATTGATTTCATCATTGATCTTATCAAAAATTAATAGTTGCTTTGATATTATTAAACATATATCGGGAGTTTTCATTGTATCTTTTTGAACCGCAAATTTTATGCTTGGCTCAAAATATTTTATAGCATCAAAACCAAAATAACCTACGAGGCCACCTTGAAATTGTGGTAAATGAGGATTCTGAAGAACTTTGAAACTCTTATGATAATCTTCAATCCATTTAATCGGATCTTCTATAGTGACTTTATCAATCAATTGATTATTTCCAAAAACCCTGATTTGATTCTGAAATACTTCGATATAATCTTCAGAAGGTAGGCCTATGATCGTATATCTACTCCAGTCTTTCTGCCCCTCTAACGATTCAAAAAGATAAGATTTAGGCTTATCTGATAAATCTTCGTAAACTTCAATTGGGTCTAGCTCAAGATTTTTAATAACTTTTGAAATAGGAATTAGCTGGTATCCTTTTTCGATATGACTTATAAACTCTTCTTTTTTCATTGGATTTAAGATCTTTGCTACTTAATTTTAGCTAATATATCTCTCATAGAGGTTATAGTTTTTTTGTAGTTTTCTGAGTTAAAAATAGCTGATCCAGCAACAAATGTATCAGCCCCAGCACTTGCGACCTCTTCAAGATTTTTTAAATTCACGCCGCCATCAACTTCAAGCCTTATATCTTTCTTCTCTTTATCAATAAGATCTCTAACCTTGGATATCTTTTCGAATGTTCCTTCTATAAATTTTTGTCCTGGAAAACCAGGATTAACTGACATCAGTAAAACTATATCTAAATTATCTAAACAATGGTCGAGATAACTTATTGATGTAGCAGGATTAAGAACTATTCCAGCCTTACAGCCATTTTCTTTTATCAAATCAATTGTTCGATCTACATGATCCGAAGCTTCGGGATGAAATGTTATGTAGTTTGCCCCTGCTTTGGCAAAATCTGGAATAATTCTGTCAACCGGTTTGATCATGAGATGTACATCTATAGGACTAGTGATACCATAATCACGTAATGCGGAACAGATCATAGGCCCAAAGGTGAGATTTGGAACGTAATGATTATCCATTACATCAAAATGAACCATATCTGCTCCAGCAGCAATCACATTGTCAACATCTTCTCCTAATCTAGAGAAATCAGCTGATAGTATTGATGGAGCAATTTTATAATCTTTCATATTAAATATAAATATATTTACTAGATGTGTATATGTTAACAGAGTTATTAATTATATTATAATTTTCGTGATATTATATGCTTTATTAATGGAGTAAGTATAATGAAAAAAATTAAAATTATAGGGTTATTTATATGTTTGATGGCTATTGGCAATGTGCATGCCACAGAACATCAAGTGAAAATGTTAAGTTCTAATGCTGGAGAAATGATGGTTTTTGAGCCACCCGTTTTAGAAATTAAACCTGGCGATACCGTAAGATGGTTGAATGCCAATCCCGGGCATAATTCTGTTTCAATAGATGAGATGACACCAAATGGTGGAGCAACATGGAATGGAAAAATGAATGAGGAAATTATTGTCAAATTTGATGTAGAAGGCGTGTATGGATATAAATGCACACCTCACTATATTTTAGGGATGGTTGGATTAATCATCGTTGGAGATGCGAGTAGCAACTTAACAATAGCCAAAACATTTGCTGAAGGTGAAGAATCTAAATTTGCTACCAATAAGACAAGATTTTCTGATTATTTTTCTCTTATAAAATAAAATGGAAAGTCTAGAGGAATCATTTGTAAAATATGATTTAGCATTCAAAGGCAAAGTTAGAAATGTATATAATTTTGATTCTGATAGATTATTAATTGTAACAACTGACCGCATATCAGCTTTTGATTTTGTTTTTGATGACCTAATACTTAATAAGGGAATTTTGTTAACAAAAATGGCTAAATTTTGGTTTGATAAGACAGAACATATTACAGCTAACCATATAGCCCATGGAGTTGACGAAAAACTTCCTGCAACTTTTGCAGACAGGTGTATGTTGGTAAAAAAAACTAAGGTTTTACCTGTTGAAGCAATTGTTAGAGGGCATTTAGATGGTTCAGCCTGGGAAACATATCAAAAAAATAAAAAAATTAATGGGATGATAATAGATGGAAAATATCAAAAGTACGATAAGTTACAAAGTCCGATATTTACTCCATCAACAAAGGCTAAAGTCGGCGATAAAGACCTAAATATTAGTATTATAGAAATGGAAAATATTTTAGGGAGTGAACTTACAGCCAAAATTATAGAGATAAGTTTTGCTCTTTATAAGTTTGCATATAATTATGCAAAAGAAAGAGGCATAATCATTGCAGATACAAAATTTGAGTTTGGTATTGATAAAGATAATAATCTTATTTTAATAGATGAAATATTTACACCCGACTGCTCTAGGTTCTGGCTATATGATAAGAAAACTGATTTGACCGATCATGAGTCATTTGATAAACAATTTTTTAGAAACTATTTGATAAAAAATAATTGGAATAATACTCAAATAAATATACCAGATGATCTTAAGAGAGTATTAATCAATAAATACCAGCTAGCATATGATTTAATAACATCGTAATAAATATGAAAAAAAGCCGTAAAATATTCATAGTAGGAACAAATACTGATGTTGGCAAAACCTTTATTGGTCTAAATTTACTTAGGCTTGCTATTGAGAAGGGGTTTAAAGTTATTCCTTTTAAGCCAATTGAAACCGGATGTAAAAAAATTAAATCAAAACTTATCCCTAGTGATTCACAAAAATATTATAAGTTGTTAAATAAGAAAGTTAGTATTGATTTAATTAATCCATATAGATTCAAACCGCCGATATCTCCAAATATGGCAATAAAACTAGCAAGAAGGAAAATTTATATTAAAGATTATTTAGGTAAAATGAAGCTTCTGCCGAAACATGATATTTTGATAGTAGAGGGGGCTGGCGGAGTATGCTCCCCAATTGCAACAGATGGGCTAAACATAGATTTTATTAAAAAGATAAATATATCAACTATATTGGTTGCTAAAGATGAAATCGGAGTCATAAATAATGTTTTATTAAGCTTAAATATTTTAAAAAAATACAAAATAAAAGTTACAGCTATAATATTAAATAAAATAAAAAATCAACAACCAATTGGCATGAATAATTTTCAAGAACTCAGCACTTTGACAAAAATCCCAATAATACTAATAAAGAATAAACGTTATTCTAATGAGAAAGCTTTCAAAAAAATATTAAAAATAATAGATTTTTAAATATATGTTATGATAATTTACCTATCGAAGCATTAGAGCAAAGGTTTGCTCTTTCTATCAGAATATCTTGTGACTTTTTACTATTTTCTTCTTTGCCACACCATGTATTCAGGGCTGATTGTTGGATTGCACGAGCATATGAAAAAGTCACACGCCATGGTAATGCGCTATGTTCCTGATTCATTATATTTAGATGAGATGTTGCCTCTTCATTAGTTTGTCCTCCAGACAAAAATGCAATACCACCTAAATCATCAGGACAAACATCTTTCAAGCATTTGATTGTCATATCAGCAACTGTAGCAAAATCTGCACGATTATCATTATCATCACCAGATATAACCATGCTAGGTTTAAGGATAGTTCCAGGTAAAAATACATTCAGAGATGATAATTGATCAAAAAGACATTCTAGAGTTGCTCTCGTAACCGTATTACATTGTTCTATACTATGTTTTCCATTAATTAGAACCTCTGGTTCAACAATTGGAACAAGATTATTTTCCTGACATAAAGAAGCATATCTTGCCAATGCATTGCAGTTAGACAAAATGCATGCATTAGATGGGATATTATCACCTATGGTTATTACAGCTCGCCATTTACAGAATTTTGCGCCTAATTCTGCATAACTAGATAATCTCTCTCTCAATCCATCTAAACCTTCGGTAATTTTTTCACCCGAATGATTGGAGAAGTCCTTAGCCCCAGTATCAACTTTTATTCCTGGGAGAATACCAATATTATTTAAGTATTCCCTGAATAATATACCAGTGCTCATTTTTTGATGGAACGTCTCATCAAATAATATAGCTCCACTAATAAAATTAGACAGATTTGGGGTTGTTACAATCAATTCTCTATATCGAATTCTATTTTCTTCAGTTTCAGGAATACCAAGCGCCGAAAATCTCTTAGCGCATGTAGGTGAACTTTCATCCATAGCTAACAAGCCTTTGGGTTTGCTCATCATAATTTCTGTTGTTTTTTTGAGTACTTCTTTATTCATTTTAGCTCCATAAATATAATTCATTTTGAAAAGTGACTTGTTATTATAACTCTATTAAATTCCCAACTTCCACAATTTTTAATGCATTAGTTCCACCACTTGTCCCCATTAAATCTCCTTTAGTAATTATCACTAGATCTCCTTTTTTGACAGCACCTTTCTCCAACATGAGATCTATTACCTGTTTGTTTGCGTCTGCATGAATATGCTCAATAGTTTCCAATCTTATAGAATAAACTCCTTTCAATAAACATATTCTTCTACTAGTTTTGTCATTTTGCGTCATTGCATAAATAGGAATAGTTGACTGAATTCGAGACATCCATAGTGGGGTTGAGCCTGTTTCAGTTAACGCAGCAATTGCTTTAATATTTGACTTACCAGCACTATAAACTGCTGCCATTGCAATAATCTGATCCACAGACATAAATTCATTATCTTTACGTGAAATATTTAAGTTTTTCCTATTCGTTCTCTCAGCAATCTCGCAAATTCTACTCGCCTCTTGTATTACGTCAATCGGGTATCTACCTATAGCTGTTTCAGCTGATAACATAATTGCATCTACGCCTGACGTTACCGCATTTGCTACATCAAAAACTTCAGCACGGGTAGGAACACGGCTATTGATCATGGATTCCATCATTTGAGTCGCAACTATTATAATTTTGTCATAAGATATTGCCTTTCTAATTAATTTATCTTGTACAGCCGGTAATTGTTCAATTCCAATTTCCACACCTAAATCTCCTCTTGCGACAAGAAGTCCATCACTCGCTTTGGCGATTTCGTCAATATTATCAAGAGCTTCACTTCTTTCAATTTTAGCTATAATCCCAATTGATTTTTTACCTATAATTTTTTTTATAGATTTAATATCTTGTGCATCTTTTACAAAAGATACAGCCACATAATCTATATCTAGTTTCAGTGCTTCTTTTAAATCTTTAATATCTTTGTCTGTGATACCCTGAAGTGATAAACCGCCACCCTTCTTATTTATTCCTTGATATGGTTTTAACTTACCACCACGTATAACTTTAGTATAAATTTTAGATTTTTCTACACTAGTAACTTCCAATTTAATTAGAGCATCACTAAGTAAAAGCTCATCACCTATATCAAGATGCATAGGTAGTTTTTTATAAGTTAGACCAACAGACTTTTCATCACCACAGTCTTTAGAAAGAGAAGCATCTAAAATAAAATTAGAATTAGATTTTAGCTGGATAAACTTTTTTGCTTTAAATCCAGTTATACGTATCTTTTGTCCTTGTAAATCAATTAAAGTGGCTATAGGTCTATTTAATTTTACTGAAGCAGATTTTAGAATATCAATAATTTTAGCTATTTGACCAACGGGTGCATGTGATAAATTTATTCTAAAAACATCTGTGCCTTCTTTAATCAAGTTTGTTATAACTTTAGATGTTGCAGAAGAGGGCCCTAATGTCGCAATTATTTTCGTTCTTTTTCTCATTTACTATAAACGCCTAATTTGGATAATATTGGCAAATCTTTTCCTTCAATAAACTTTAGTAGAGAGCCACCGCCAGTAGACAAACAAGAGAAATCATTTTGAATTCCTAAGCTTTCAATTATCGGAATCGTATCTCCACCACCGATGATTGAGTATGTATCAGATCTAGCTATTGCCTGTGATAGTTTTATCGTCCCATTGTCATATGGCTTTTTTTCTACATATCCCAAAGGCCCATTCCAGAATACAGATTTAGATTTATTAATAACTTCAATATATCTATTAATTGTTTGCATGCCTATATCAAGTATTTTATCTTTAGATTGTACCATAGAAATCTCTTTGGTTTTAGGATAAAGAAAGTCAATGTTATTAGATGTGACCACATCAATTGGCATAATAATTTTATTAAAATATTCACTGTTAATTATTTCTTTAGCTTCTGATATAAAATTTTTTTCTATTAAAGATGAACCTATATTAAAACCCATTGCAGATAAAAAAGTATTTAGGATCCCCCCTCCGATTATAATATTTTCAGATTTATTTATTAATTTTTTTATTAAGCTAAGTTTAGTTGATATTTTTGCGCCAGAAATAATTGTTACTAATGGGGGTTTTGTATGAGTCAATAATTTTTGGGCGTTTTTAACTTCATCTTCTAATAAAAGTCCAGCATAGCTATCTAAATAATTAGATACGCCATATGTAGAAGACTCTTTTCTATGTGACACACCAAATGCATCAAATACATAAATATCTCCTAAAAGCGATATTTTTTCAGATAATGTCAATGAATTATCTCTTTCACCAATTTGGAATCGAACGTTTTCGCACATCACAATATCTGAATCCAAGAAATCTACACCATTTATCCAATCATCAATAAATACAATCTTCTTATCTAATATTTTCGAAAGATGAGCTGAAATATTTTTCAAACTTAATGAAGGGTCTTTTTGACCTTCCTTAGGTCGACCAAAATGAGATAAAATTATAACTTTATTATTAGTGTCTAAAAGATATTTAATTGTAGGAATAGATTTAATAATTCTAAAGTCACTTAATATTTTATTTTGATAGACCGGTACATTTAAATCTAATCTCAATAAAATTATTTTATTAGTAACTGATGATTTTGTTATTAGTTTAAGCATTAAGCATTCGCAAGAACCTTAGATACATCTAACATTCGATTTGAAAATCCCCACTCATTATCATACCAAGAGCAAATCTTAAAAAATTTATCATCCATCATTCTTGTTAGACTTTCTTCATATACTGAAGAAAAAGAAGAATGGTTAAAATCAATAGACACTAATGGTTCTGAATTATAGCCTAAAATTCCATTTAAATTACTTTCAGAGGCTTTCTTAATAATGTCGTTAATCTCATCAATCGAGGATTTTTTAGAAATATTAAAACATAAGTCTACCAATGAAACATTTATAGTGGGAACTCTAATTGCAAATCCATCTAGTTTGCCATTTAAGTCTGGAAGAACTAAACCAACAGCAGAGGCAGCCCCTGTCTTGGCAGGAATCATTGATTGTGTTGCTGATCTTGCTCTTCTTAAATCTGAATGATAAACATCGGTTAACACTTGATCGTTCGTATATGAATGTATTGTAGTCATTATTCCGTTTTCAATATTTAACTCTTGATGTATATCTTTAATCAAAGTAGCTAAACAGTTAGTTGTGCAAGAAGCATTAGAAACCACCTGATCACTTGATTTTATAACATTATGATTAACACCATATACAACTGTTGCATCTACCTCTTTGGCAGGAGCAGATATTAAAACTTTTTTTGCGCCAGCATTGATATGTGCCATTGAGGCTGATTTAGATGCAAAGAAGCCCGTGCATTCTAATACTACATCTATACCTAAGTCTTTCCATGGTAGCTTTTCTGGATTTCTCTCGCTTAATACAACAACTTCATCTTGACCATCTATAATGATCTTTTTATCCTTTACCTCAACGCTTTTATTAAATGGACCATGGGCAGTATCGTATTTTAATAGATGTGCATTAATTTCAGCATCACCCAAATCATTTATGGCTATAATTTTTATATCATTATTAGATCCACTTTCGTAATTTGCTCGGAGCACATTTCTTCCTATTCTACCGAAACCATTTATTGCTATTTTTATTGTCATTTTCTTACCCGTTAGTTTTAATTAGTTTTTTTACTTTATTCATAATATTTTTTACAGTGAACCCAAAATATTTTAAAACCTCATTACCAGGCGCAGATAATCCAAAAGATTTCATAATAATTTTATCACCTTTTTTACCAATAAATTTATCCCAACATTCCCCAATACCAGCCTCAACAGCTAATACATTCTCAATTTCGAATGGTAAGACTTTATTTCGATAATGTTTTGGTTGGGACATAAATATTTCCATGCATGGCATAGATACAACTCTTACATTAATGCCTGAGTTAGAAAGCCCTTCTGCAGCTTCAATACAAATATGTAGCTCAGAACCTGATGTTATAATGATAGCATCAAGTTTTTTACCACAATCATAAATAACATATCCGCCTTTATTTATTGATTTTATTTGGGACGTAGTACGCTTGATTTCTGGTAAAGTTTGTCTTGATAAGATTAGCGATGATGGTCCATTGAGTTTATTTAAGCTGTTCTGCCATGATAATGCTGTTTCTGTCAAATCTGCTGGCCTCCATACACTCATACCTGGTATTACTCTCAATGTACTTAATTGCTCAACAGATTGGTGAGTCGGGCCATCTTCTCCGAGTCCAATAGAATCATGAGTAAAAATATAGATTATTGGTAGATGCATTAATGAAGACATTCTAATTGCGTTTTTTGCATATTCTGAAAAAATTAGAAATGTACTAGCATATGGCCTGAAACCACCATGTAGAAATATTCCATTACTTATTGCGCACATACCAAACTCTCTTACGCCATAATGAATGTATTTCCCAGAGAAATCATCTTTACTTACCGCTTTAGATTCTGGCCAAAAAACAAGATTTGATTCTTTTAAGTCAGCAGAACCACCAATTAACTCGGGTACATATGGCCCAATCTGTTCTAATACAACTTGTGAGGATTTTCTCGTAGCCATTGATTTTTTATTAGTTAATATTAATTCTGACAACTTTTTATCTACTATTGTAGGTAATTTGTTTTTTAGCCTTCTTTGTAGCTCATTATATTTTTTAGGGAATTTATTTTTGTAAGACTTAACTTTCTTTAACCAGTTATTTTCTAGGAGTTTTCCTTGTGCTTTATTGCACCATGCTTTATAGATATTTTTTGGAATATAAAACGGTTTATGTTTCCATTTAAGACGTTGTCTTGTTAATGCTACTTCATCTTTACCAAGCGGTGCTCCATGCACTCCACCTGTTCCTTCTTTATTTGGTGAGCCAAAACCAATAGTGGTCTTCATGCAAATAATAGTTGGTTTCTTTTGTTGTTTTTTAGCATTTGTTATTGATTGTTCAATTGATGTAAAATTATGCCCATTTACATCATCTATCACATTCCATCCATAAGACTCAAATCTCTTTTTGATATTCTCAGTAAATGCAATTGCAACATCTCCGTCGATAGAAATATTATTCATATCATATATAACTATTAATTTATTCAGTCCTAATGTCCCCGCTAAAGAACAAGATTCATGTGAAATTCCTTCCATTAAACAGCCATCGCCAACAAATGCATATGTATAATGATCTATAATCTTATGACCTTTTTCATTAAAATCTTTTGCAAGTGACTTTTCTCCAATTGCCATACCTACAGCGTTTGCGAGACCTTGTCCTAGTGGACCGGTGGTAGTTTCAATACCTGGCGTAATGTCACATTCAGGATGTCCGGGAGTTATTGAGTTTAATTGTCTGAAATTTTTTATATCATTTATAGATACTCTATAACCAGATAAATGAAGAAGAGAATACAATAACATTGAGCTATGTCCATTTGATAAAACAAATCTATCTCTATTTATCCATGTTGGGTTTGCTGGACTATGTTTTAGGAATTTTGTCCATAATATATATGCTATATCTGCCATCCCCATTGGGGCTCCAGGGTGCCCTGATTTAGCTTTTTCTACAGCATCTAAGCTAAGAAACCGAATTGCATTTGATAATTCCTGTTTATTCATATGATAAGAAAACGACTTTTAATCTCTCCATTTAATTGAACAACCAATACTAGATTCTTGTTTGATAGGACCTTTGCCTGTTCTTGCGATTTCAAACATTGCTTTAAATAAATCACTTTGATTCGGATTGATGATACTTTTAGCTCCTCTATCATCAAAACGCCCTCTATATTGTAACTCTAAATTCGAGTTGTATCCAAAAAAATCCGGAGTACATACAGATCCGTAAGTCTTGGCTACGTTTTGATGTTCATCCAATAAGTACGGAAAACCAAATCCAGCTTTTTTCGAAACGATCTTCATATTCTCATATGAGTCCTCAGGAAATGAAATGAAGTCATTAGGGTTAATAGCAACGCTTGATATTCCTTTCATTGCCAATACATCGGTTTCCACTACTAGCTTTTCTAATATAGCTTTCACATATGGGCAATGATTACATAAAAACATAACAAGTAAACCTTTGCTTCCCATGCATTTATCAAGGGACCAGATTTTACCATCAGTACCTTTAAGTTCGAAATTATGAGCTTTTTCACCAAAATTACATGCTGGAGTTGATAATTCGGCCATTTTAAGTAATTGAATTTCCCCAAAGTGTATCTATTATATAAACAGTGAATCCATTTATTTGTTTAATACATTAATATTGATGATATAATACATCATTTTTAAGCAACTTAATATCTATGGCCAATTCAAATTTATCTAAAAGTAAGCAGAAAGAGATTAAAGAATTAATCGAGACCGGAAGAAAACAAGGTTATCTGACAGTTTCCGCAATAAATGATTTATTGCCTAATAATCTATTTGATGCTGATCAGATTGAACAGATAACAAAGCTAATAACAGACTTAAAAATAAAAGTTGTTGAATCAGCTAAAGAAGCAGAAAACGCACCTATTCTTAATGATGAGGAAGTCACTGATGATGAAGATAGTGATATCACTGAAGATGAGGCTGTAGAAGTACTATCCAGTCTAGATGAAGAATTCGGCAGAACATCAGATCCAGTTAGAATGTATATGCGCGAAATGGGAACAGTAGAATTACTTAACAGGGCTGGGGAAATAGTTATAGCGAAGAAGATAGAAGAAGGTCAAAAATTGATCTATCAAGCAATACAAAGATTTCCTGAATCCGCTGCTTTCTTCACACAAGTTTTCCAAAATATTGAAAATGAGGAAGAGATTGACTCTCTAATATCCGACTATATATTGGATATCAAATCTGACAATGATAAAGAATTTAAAACAGACCAAATACCAGAAAACAGCCCTAATATATTAAAAATGGCTGAAGCCAAAGCTGAGGAAGAAAATAAACCTCAAGATGAGGTATTAGAAGTAGAAGGGGAAAATTCTGTAGATGAAGACAGTGACACTGATGAAGAAGAAGTGATAGATAACTCTCCAGACAAAGAAATGGTTGTGGCAGCAGTAAATGAGATATCTGGTCTTTACTTTGAATATAGTACATATAAACAAAAAAAAGATGAGCGCTATAAAGATGTTTTCGATGAAATAAGAAAGAAAACAGCAAACTTTAAATTCACTACTTTATTTAAAGAAAAATTAACAAATAAAATTGAGAATATTACATCTCTAATTTCTAAATATGAAAAAGAAATAGTTAAAATTTGTCTGGATACGCTCAAAATACCAAAAAAGGTTCTCATTGTAGAGTTAAAAGATAGTTTTAAAGATTTATCTTTTATTGATGAGCATATCTTGGCCTCTAAATTAGATTCTAATGAACAAGAATTAGTTAAAAATCAACTGATGAAATTCCAAAAAAGACTAAAGGCCATAGAAGACGATCAGGATATATCTATCGTGGAGATTAAAAAAATAAATAAGGATAGAAGAAGCGGTGAACTCAAAGAGCGGAATGCTAAAAAAGAAATGGTTGAAGCTAATCTAAGACTTGTTATTTCTATCGCAAAGAAATATACAAACCGTGGTTTGCAATTTTTAGATTTAATACAAGAAGGTAATATTGGTTTAATGAAAGCTGTTGATAAATTTGAATACCGAAGAGGTTACAAATTTTCAACGTATGCAACATGGTGGATTAGACAAGCCATCACAAGGTCAATTGCAGATCAAGCAAGAACAATTAGAATACCCGTTCATATGATTGAGACAATAAATAAACTTAATCGAATACAAAGAAAATTGTTACAAGAAAATGGTAAAGAAGCTACTCCTGAAGAATTAGCTGAGCACATGGAAATGCCAGAAGACAAAGTAAGAAGAGTTCTAAAAATTGCCAAAGAACCAATATCCATGGAATCTCCCGTTGGAGATGATGAGGATTCTCATCTTGGTGATTTTATTGAAGATGAAAATGCAGAAAAACCACTAGATGAAACAATTAATACCGGCCTTTCAGATTCAACAAGAGAAATATTATCTAGTCTGACACCAAGAGAAGCAAAAGTACTTAGGATGAGATTCGGTATAGATATGAATACCGATCATACTCTTGAGGAAGTAGGTAAGCAATTTGATGTTACAAGAGAGCGGATCAGACAAATTGAAGCCAAGGCTCTTAGAAAATTGAGGCACCCATCAAGAGCCCATAATTTAAAAAGTTTTCTAGATAATGACTGATAAGGCTATATTCGCTGCAGGCTGTTTTTGGGGCATAGAAGAAAAATTTAATTCTGCTAAAGGTGTAATTGAAACTGAAGTTGGTTACATTGGCGGTAAGTTGGATAACCCAACTTATGAAGATGTTTGCCGAGGAGATACTTACCATGCTGAAGCTGTTAGAATTTTTTTTGATGATAAAGTGATTGATTATAACGAACTCCTTGACATATTCTTTGAAATACATGATCCAACAACACTCAATAGCCAAGGACCAGATTATGGAACTCAATATAGATCAGCAATTTTTTATCTCAATGAATTTCAAAAATTATCAAGTGAAAATAAAATAAAAGAACTAAATAGAGAAAAATTTAATAATGAGATAGTGACAACTCTTGAGCATGATGATAATTTTTGGATAGCAGAAGAATATCATCAAAAATATTTAAAGAAAAAGAGATTTAATTTCTTCAGTAAATAAAACGGGCCTGTAGCTCAGTTGGTTAGAGCAGTGGACTCATAATCCATTGGTCGGAGGTTCGAGT
>MDSV01036686.1_pt1 | contig 19831 bp, 18 predicted proteins | sample 810851 | NCBI WGS metagenome assembly MDSV01 (sample SAMN05326640, study PRJNA326480) | marine metagenome | isolation source: seawater | place: Atlantic Ocean: North East | collected 2012 | reverse complement strand
TGATTTGATGCTGAGGCAAGCCTGTGTCCATCAGTTGCAACAGCCACTAAATTTCCATCGTTTATCTCTAAAAGAAGTCCATTTAAATAATACCTAACATCTTGTGTTGCCATACAAAACTGTGTCTTGTTAAAAAGCCTTTTAAGCGAGGAAGAGCTTATTTTTAAGGCTTTTTCATGCTCTCCGACTTCTAATTCTGGAAAGTCAGCTGCCGATAGGGTTGCAAAATCTGCATGAAAATTCCTGGACTTAACTGTTAATTTGCCCTGGTTTACACTAAATTCTAAATCTTCATCAGCAGGAAGCATTCTGCATAACTCTGACATTTTCCTTGCTGAAACGGTTGTTTCCCCCTCTTCTTCTACTTTTGAGACCTTGGATGCTGATTTTATTTGGATTTCAAGGTCTGTAGCTGTTATTTCTACCAAAGAGTTCTCTGCTTTTATTCTTAAGTTAGCTAAAATAGGTATTGTTTGCCTTCTTTCTGCTATAGCTGCTCCCATCTGTAAAATGTCTACTATCTGTTCTTTTTTTGCTATGAATTTCATTTATTTATATTGTAAGCGCTCTTATCAAGTTTTTATAGTCTTCTTCTATATCATTGTTAAAAGCCCTTAACTCCTTAATTTTTTTACAGGCATGTAGCACTGTAGAATGGTCCCTACCTCCAAATGAGTCACCAATTTCTGGCAATGAGTGGTTTGTTAGCTCTTTAGCCAAAAACATAGACATTTGCCTAGGTCTTGCAACAGAGCGACTTCTTCTTTTAGAAAGCAAATCGCTTAGCCTTATGTTGTAATATTCTGCTACTGTTCTTTGAATATTATCTACACTAACTTGTCTTGCTTGAATAGCCAATAAGTCCTTTAGAGAGTCTTTAATTAGCGCTGTATCTATAGGCCTTCCGGTGAAGTTAGAATTAGCAACAACTCTCTTTAAAGCCCCCTCTAGCTCTCTTACGTTGGACCTTACCTTTTGTGCAATAAAAAAGGCGCTCTCTTCATTTATTGGAGATTTTAGTTGCTCTGCTTTTGCCAATAAAATTGCTACTCTGGTTTCTAGTTCAGGTGGATCTATAACTACTGGAAGCCCCCATCCAAGCCTTGATTTCAGTCTATCTTCTAAGCCGTCTATTTCTTTTGGATACCTATCACAAGTCAAAACCATTTGGCTTCCTCTTTCCAGAAGAGAGTTAAAGGTATGAAACAATTCTTCTTGAGATTGGTTTTTTCCTGCAAAAAACTGGATGTCGTCTATTAACAGAGCATCCAAAGATCTATAATACTGCTTAAATTCACTAGCTGCGCCCAATTGTATCGATTTTACCATATCACTCACGAACTTCTCAGAATGTATATAAGCTATCTTTTTTTCTGGATTTTGTTGTTTAATTAAGTTCCCTACTGCGTGCATTAAATGAGTTTTTCCCAAACCTACTCCTCCATATATAAAAAGCGGGTTGTAAGAGTTTTGAAGTCCTGAAGCCACCTGTTTTGATGCTGCAAGGGCTATATGGTTGGACTTTCCTTCTACAAATGTACTGAATGTAAAGTCAGGTATTAGGTTTGTTTCTTCATCTTGAGTTGTTTTTGTTGGGTTTTTTGGTGATTGGATATTATTTGTTATTGGCTTTGGTCTTTCTTCAAAAGAACCGTCTTCAAATACCTCAAAGTTTAGATTTAACTCTATATTGCTTGTAATTGCAGAAATTCTATCTTTGATTGACTCCCCGTAGTTCTCTTCTACCCAATCTAAAATAAATTTATTTGGGGCTAAAATAGAATATGATTTAGGTGAAGTACCTACGTTTTCCCTTAGCAAAAGTGGAGAAATCCAGGTAGAATACTCCTCTAAAGGAAGGTCTCTCTCTAGGGTTTTTTTGCATTCGTTCCAGAAAAACAACTCACTCATAGGGCCTATAATACAAGGTTTTTAGAAAGTTATCCACAGAATAACCACAATTTAAAGTTGTGGATAACATGTTAATAATCTGTTTTTTTTTATTTTCCTTGTACATTTCTATCAAAAACCCTATTATGCCGTGCCAGGTTAAAGGAAAAGGCATGAAAAGAACTTATCAACCAAGTAAAATTAAAAGGGCCAGAACCCATGGTTTTAGGGCCAGAAACTCCTCTGTGGGTGGAAAAAGAGTTTTAAGTAACAGAAGAAAAAAAGGCAGAAAGTCTCTAACTGTTTAAATTATGCCTTTAAAAAGGGGCCTTACCCTCCAAAAAAAGGTTTGTTTTGATAAAGTTTTCAAAGGGCCTGAAATAAAACTAAGGTCGGGTGCTGTTTTAATATTAGGAAGAAAGAATAAAATGACCTATCCCAGGTTGGGGGTTTCGGTTAAAAAAAGTGACTTTTCTCTTGCTGTAGATAGAAATAAAATAAAAAGAATGGTTAAGGGCTCTTTTTCAAACTCTCTTCAAGATCTCCCTTGTTTTGATTTTGTTGTTCTGGTTAATAAGGGTGGCACGGAAGAGGTTAAGAGGGATTGTGAATTAATCTTCAAAAAGGTTTTATCAGCTTAAAATGAGAACATTGTTTATATTACCAATCAAACTTTACCAGTTGGTGATTAGTCCTCTTTTGGGTCCGTCTTGTGGCCACACACCTACTTGCTCTAATTACGCCATTGAGGCAATTAAAGTGCATGGTGTTTTAAAAGGAGGGTGGCTTTCCATAAAAAGAATAATTAGGTGTAACCCTTGGTGGGGAACGAGCGGTTTCGACCCAGTACCGGAGAAAAAAAATGGATCTCACTAGGGTAGCTCTTATTGGAACTATTGTGGTGGTTTCCTACTACCTTCTTCTTCAGTTCTCTGGCCTAGAAATAACCTTAGAAAACAAAAACTCTACTGAAGAAAAAACACTACAATATAATACTTCTAATGATAGTAAGCGCTCACTTTCTGAGCTTCCTATCTCTCCACAGTCTGCTCCTTTAGAGCCCCTTTCTGCTGACCCTGTGGAGCAGAGCCCTGGGTCTTTTTGGCTAGCTGGTAACGACCTTGTTGATTTGGTTATAGATAAAGAAAGTGGTGCCATAGTTCAGGCTCAACTTAAGGAAATCTTTACAGAGCTTGGGGGTGATGAAAGTGTAAAAATTTTAGGTTATGAGGGCCAAGACTCTTATTATGCTAATTCAGGTTTTTACAACTCTTCTGGTTTTATTAACCCAAAATTCTACGAACAAAAAATAGTTGAAACAGAAGATGGACAAACTCAATTTATTTATTTAGGTGAATCTAATAATTATTTATTAAAAAAAATAATAACCTCAAAAAGAGGTAAATATTTTTTTGAGATAGAAGACTTTATATCGGCTAAATCTCCTGGGGCCGAGAGTGTGTCCTCATACTCCAGAATAACAAGGTTTGGAGGGATTGTTCCTTCGGGCAGGTTTAACTACTCTCATCAGGGGCCTGTATTTTCCACAGAGCAAGAAAAGTTTCAAAAATTTGATTTTGATGACCTTGGTGAAGAGGTTTTTCTTGAGGAATCAAGCGCGGGTTGGTTTGGTGTCCTACAACCCTATTTTATGTCGGCTTGGGTGCCTGACCAGACAAAAAGACACACATACCAAGGAAAAGAGGCCCAAAAAGGGCCGACCTTACAAAAAGGAGTTGTTTTAACTGCTGCTGGGCAAAAAACAGCCCTTAATAATGGTTTTTTTACCAACAAATCCACTTTTTTTGTTGGTCCTAGGCTTACAAACCAATTAAAAGAGGTTCAGGAAGACCTTAGGTTGGTTGTAGATTACGGGTTTTTGTGGTGGATAGCCCAACCTATGTACCTGGTTATGGAGTGGTTTCATGGGTTTTTTAACAACTGGGGGATGGCAATTATTTTTCTTACCTTGGTAACAAAGGCTATTTTGTGGCCCCTTACAGCCAATCAATATAGATCTATGGGAGATATGAGACGAATAGCGCCTCAAATGCAGGCTGTGCAGGCCAAATACCCAAACCCCGAGGACAGAACAAAGATGAGCCAAGAAATGATGGCTCTTTATAAAAAAGAGGGGGTGAATCCTCTTTCATCATGCCTTCCTTTACTACTACAAATGCCCTTCTTTATAGCTGTATATTGGGTATTAATGGAGTCTGTAGAGCTTAGGCATGCTCCTTTTTACGGATGGATTGTGGATTTAACAGCCAGAGACCCTTATTTCGTCCTTGCTATCATAAATGGTCTTTTAATGTGGTACACACAAAAGTTAACACCCACTCCGCCTAGTAATGACCCTGTACAAGCAAACATGATGAAGTTTATGCCTGTTATTTTCGCACTTCTTTTTGCTTTCTTTCCTGCTGGGTTTGTTCTGTATTTCACTGTCAATACAGCTGTCACTATTATTCAGCAGTTGTGGTATACAAGCTCCCCTTCAAAGCCTAAATAGCTTTGTTTATGGAAGATACCATTGTGGCCCCGGCTACTCCTTTGGGTAAAGGGGGGGTTTCTGTTGTGAGGGTTTCGGGTGTCGGCGCAAAAGCTGTTGGAGAGGTGGTTTGTGGAGAGCTAAATAGGCCTTGGGTTTTTAAAAAGTGCCAGATAAAAAACAAAAAAGGTGTTGTGGTGGATTCTGGTTTGGTTGTTTTGTTTGAGTCTCCAAAATCATATACAGGCGAAGATGTTGTTGAAGTCCACTGTCACGGCTCTCCTGTTGTTGTTGATTTGGTTGTTGAGTCTTTTTTAAGTGCAGGTTGTCGTCTTGCTGAACCTGGGGAGTTTACCAAGAGGGCATACCTAAATGAAAAAATAGACATGACACAGGCGGAGGCGGTCTCTGATCTAATTGCGTCGGAAACAGAAGAGGCGGCGCGCGCTGCTCACAACTCTTTAGTTGGTGAGTTTTCTAAACTTGTTAATGGTGTTATAGATAGAGTTGTATCTGTTCGTGTTTTAATTGAATCATCTATAGATTTCTCAGATGAAGATGGTGTTGTTTTTGACAAGGAGGCCCGATCCTCTCTGATTCCTTCTATTCAGAAAGAGGTAGACTCCCTTGATTTTTTAGTTGAGAGCTCTAAGGAAGGAGCAAGACTCAGGGAGGGTATAAAGATATCTTTAATAGGTCCTCCAAATAGCGGTAAGTCCACCCTCTTAAACCTCCTTAGTAAAGAGGATGTTGCTATAGTTTCAGATACGCCTGGCACCACAAGAGATGTTTTAAGGGTTAAGCTGAATCTCGGGGGCATACTTTGCGAGTTTTCAGACACTGCGGGAATAAGAGACTCTAGCTCTGACCCTATAGAGAAAGAGGGAATGAAAAGAGCAGCCAAAGAGGCAGGTTTATCTGACTTAATACTTTTAATCTCTAGTCCTAATGAGAGTGTTGATTTTGACACTAAAGGGGTTCCTTTTTTGAGGGTTATAAACAAAGTTGACTTAATTGACTCTAAAGAGATTCCTGGTGTCTATATTTCCTCTCTGACTGGCGAAGGCATAGAGGAACTTAAGGCTTCTATTTTAAATTCTGTTGGGTTTTCTGGTGGTGTTGAGGTGCCTGTATTGGCCAGAAGAAGGCATGTGTTTTATTTGGAGAAAGCCCTTAAAAATCTCAAAAGTTCGGTGGACCTCGCTAATGAAGGGGCGGGGTTAGAGTTAATTGCTGAGGAGCTTGTCTCGGCCCACTCTGAACTTGGTAATATAGCCAAGCCTATGTCTTCAGACGACTTACTGGGAGAAATATTTTCTGAGTTCTGTATTGGAAAGTAAAACTTGTGTGTAAGTTTTTTTAAGTTGTTTATGTTTTTTTGGGTTAAGTTTTATCCCCTTTTTATATTTTCTTGTAAGAAGGTTTCTTAGATGTTATCGACATGCTTTTCATCTCTCTAAGTATCTGTTTCTTTAGAAGAATAATTGGTTTTCCACAGAAAACCTCTTCCCCTATAAAAACAACTAAAATATATATCTATATATAATAATATTAATAAATAGTTATTAAGGTTGTGAATAAAGAAATAAATATAGATCTTTTGGTTATAGGTGGGGGGCATGCTGGAGTAGAAGCAGCAGCAGCTGGCTCACGAATGGGGGTGGACACAATTCTGGTAACGCATAAAAAATCAAGTATAGGACAAATGTCATGTAACCCCGCTATAGGAGGAATAGGAAAGAGTCATTTGGCTAAAGAGGTAGATGCTTTAGGTGGTCTTATGGCAAAGGCAGCAGATTTTTCGGGAATACACTTTAGGGTTTTGAATTCGACAAAAGGTCAAGCAGTTAGAGCAACTAGAGCACAAACAGATAGAGACCTTTACAAAAAATCCATACAGGATCTACTTAACAAAGAGAACAACTTGGAGGTTTTAGAGGGGTCAGTTGAGGACATAGTAATTAAAGGTGGCGAGGTTAAGGGTGTGGAGCTAGATTCAGGAACAACCATAAAAGCAAAAAGAGTCATCTTAACCACAGGAACTTTCTTGGGAGGAGTAATGCACACCGGAGAACACCAAGAGTCAGGAGGAAGGATTGGAGATCCCGCTAGCAACAAACTAGCAAAAAAACTAAGGGCATTAGATTTACCTGTAGGCAGACTAAAGACCGGAACCCCACCAAGACTTGATGGAGAGACATTAAACTGGGACGTATTTGAAGAACAGCCAGGAGACACCCCAACGCCTGTCTTTTCTTATACACAAACAGCAGCAGACCACCCTAGACAGATAAAATGTTACATAACAAGAACCAACAAAGAGACACATAAAATAATAGAGAGTTCTCTCGGAAGATCACCTTTGTTTAGTGGCGCCATAGAAGGAGTGGGCCCCAGATACTGTCCCTCAATCGAAGACAAAGTAACTAGGTTTGCAGATAAATTATCACACCAAATTTTTATAGAGCCCGAAGGGCTTAACACAAACCTTATATATCCAAACGGAATCTCTACAAGCCTACCAAAAGACACACAAGAAGACTTTGTAAGAACAATAAAAGGGTTTGAAGAAGCAAAAATTAATCAATATGGCTATGCCATTGAGTATGACTTCTTTGATCCAAGGGGGTTAAAACACAGCCTAGAAACAAAAAAAGTTAGCGGACTATTTTTTGCTGGTCAAATAAACGGAACAACCGGCTATGAAGAAGCTGCTGCCCAAGGAATTCTAGCTGGTATAAATGCAGCCTTGTCGCTACAAGGAAAAAAGGAATGGATACCAGGCAGGCACGAAGCCTACATTGGAGTTTTGGTGGACGACCTTGTTTCTTTGGGGACAAAAGAACCGTATAGAATGTTCACAAGCAGAGCAGAATACAGATTAATTCTAAGAGAGGACAACGCGGACATTAGGTTATCACCTGTGGGAAGAAAGCTAGGACTAGTAAATGACAAACTGTGGGGGGTCTATAAGGAGAAAACCCTGTCTTCCGAAAAAGAAACACAAAGGCTAAAAAAAATAGTTTTACTGCCGGAGTCGAAAGAAGCCAAAGCCATAGAAAAAAGCACTGGAGAAAAAATACATTCAGCCAAAACTTGCTATGAGTTATTAAAAAGACCAAACATAAACTACAAAGACCTCCCTATAGACGACAGGCTAAAAAACAACACAGCAATTGACCAGATAGAAGCAGAAATAAAGTACACAGGGTACATAAAGAGACAAAAACAAGAAATAGAGAGACTACAAAAATCAGAAAATACCACCATTCCAAACTCCATAGACTTTATGAAAGTGGTAGGCTTGTCTAACGAAGTAAAACAAAAACTATCTGAAGCCAGACCACAAACAATAGCCAGGGCATCAAGACTGCCTGGAGTAACACCCGCAGCAATATCACTTTTGTTGGTACACTTAAAGAAAACCAAAAAAGCATCTTGAGAGACAAACAAAAAATAAAAAAATACAAAGACCTTTTGTTGCAAGAAAATCAGAAACAAAACCTGATATCAAGAAAACAAGAAAATAATATAGATAACCACATAAAAGATTGCCTTTCTATTTCCTCACACCTCTCTTCTAACATAATGGATCTGGGTACAGGAGGAGGACTTCCGGGCATTCCCCTGGCAATAGAAGACCCAAGAAAAAAGATATATTTAGTGGAAGCAAGCCAAAAAAAATGCTCGTTTCTCCTTCACACCAAAAACCTACTGGGCCTAGAAAACCTACATGTGATCAACAAAAGAGGAGAGGACCTTCACTTAAAGGATTTTGCTGAAGACATGGATATTGTAACCAGGGCGTTCGGAACGGCCGAAAAAACAATAAAGACAACAAAAAAACTCCTTGAAAACCGCAACAATCAACTGAAGCTGATGAAGACAGAAGGGGTCTTGAAAGAAGAAAAATTACCCAAAGGATACGAGGTAAAAAAAATAGAAGATCTTGACTCAAAGGATAAGTACAAGAGGAGAATCTTGGTTACAATAGGTCTTCAAGAAGATGCATAAGATAGTAGTAGCAAACCAAAAAGGAGGGGTGGGAAAAACCACCACCGCCGTCAACCTATCAGCATCCTTAAGCGCCATGAAAAGAAAGGTCTTGTTGGTAGACCTGGACCCCCAGGCAAATGCAACAACCGGATCGGGTCTTTCAAAGAGCGAGGGAGAGGATGGCACCTATTCCGCATTAATGGGTCTACAAGAAAAGCAAATAAAAAAATCCCCCAATAGTTATGACGTAATGACATCTGGACCTGGCCTAATAGAAGCAGAATCGAGACTTAGGGGGATGGCAGAAAGTGACGGAGCGCTTGGCCGATCTCTAGAGATACATTCACACAAATACGACTATGTAATAATAGACTGCCCACCTTCACTAAACTTGCTGACAATAAACGGGCTGAGAGGAGCAGAAAACCTGATGGTTCCCATGCAATGTGAGTATTTTGCCCTTGAGGGGTTGGCGGGCTTGCTAGAAACTGTAGACCAGCTAAACGAATCTACAGGTCACAATCTAGAATTAAAGGCCATAGTCAGAACAATGTATGACCCAAGAAACAAACTTACACAACAAGTAACAAATGAACTGTCACAACACTTTAATGGAGTTCTATACTCAACCGTAATACCTAGAAACGTAAAATTGGCGGAAGCCCCAAGCTTTGGAAGGCCGGTATTGAAACACGAGCCGAATGCCAAGGGCGCCCTGGCCTATCTGGCACTGGCAGGAGAATTGGTGTCTAATATGGAAGATGTTTTTGAAGAGAAGGTAACTAGTGAGTAAAGAAAAATCTTCCCTGGGGAGGGGTCTAGACTCCCTTTTAGGCGAAAGAAAGGAAGCGCCAAAAAATAACACACCTAACGAAATCTCTCTGGACCAACTGACCCCGGGCGAATTTCAACCAAGAACCAAAATGCACAAAGAAACCCTAGAGGAGCTTGCAGACAGCATAAAAAACCAAGGGGTGTTACAGCCATTATTAGTAAGAGAGAAGGCGTCTGGAAGGTATGAAATTATAGCTGGCGAAAGAAGATGGAGGGCGGCCCAAATTGCAGGGTTAAAATCTGTACCTGTTTCGATAAAGAAAGTAAACAACAACGACGCCGCCAAAATTGCCCTGGTAGAAAACCTACAAAGAGAAGATCTAAACGCAATGGACCAATCAAGAGGCCTTCAAAGGCTGCAAATGGAATTTAATTTGTCTCAAGAAGAGCTGGCAAAATCACTAGGAAAATCTAGATCCGCCGTAACCAACCTACTAAGGCTTTCAAAACTAGACAAAAAGGTACAGGGCTATCTTGAGTCTGGAGAAATAGAAATGGGGCACGCTAGGGCGTTGTTGGGTGTCGACGGAGCCACCCAGGTTGCACTAGCAGAAGAAATAATAAAACTGAGCCTGTCTGTGAGAGAGGCCGAAAAGCTTGTATCAAGAAAAAGAACCACAAAAAAATCAACCCAAAAGACAACAAAAGACCCCAATATCACTTCTTTGGAAAGGGAGCTCTCCGAAGACCTAGGTGCCGGAGTAAGAATTCAAAGCAATAAGTCTGGAAAAGGAAAGCTAACCATAGAGTTTAAGGGGTTGGGTCAGCTAGAGGGGATATTAGAAAAACTTAGGAAAAAATAACATTTCCTCTTGGATTGAAGTCGTTAGAAACATATAATTGCGTCGGCCGAGAAAGCTAGATGGCAGAAAACACACTAACCCAAGACAAATTTATAGATCACCACCTCCAAAACCTTACCTTTGGTCAGTGTTCTGATGGTAAGTGGAGGTTTGCAGATAAGCACGTAAACATAGGAAGGGACCACAGCGCACACGAGGTTCAAAAGGACTATACTTGCAACCCCAAAGACATGGGCTTCAATGCGATACATGTGGACACCATGGCCATGTCTTTGCTTCTCGGAACGCTTTTTTGTTTCTTTTTTTGGAGGGTGGCAAAAAATGCTTCCACAGACAAACCCTCTAAAGTACAAAACGCAGTAGAGTACTTATTCGACTTTGTTAAAGGTGTCGTCAATGACAACTTTCAAGATAAAAACAATAAACTAGTTGGCCCCCTGTCTTTAACAATAGTTTGTTGGGTCTTTCTTATGAACCTTATGGACCTTCTGCCCGTCGACCTAGTTCCTTGGATAGCTAACGGCTTTCAGTCCTCAGCGGCCTATGGGCCGGTCCATTATTTCAAAGTCCTACCCATAGCAGATGTTAATGCGCCCATGGGAATGGCCTTGGGAATAGTAGTTTTAATACACTACTACAGCATAAAGAAAAAGGGTCTTGGAGGGTTTTTAGGGGAGTTAACACTACAGCCCCTTGGTAAGTGGGCCATGCCATTTAATATGTTAATTGAAATACCCGGCTTCTATGCCAAACAAATTGCGCTTGGCCTAAGGCTTTATGGAAACCTCTTTGCAGGTGAGATGATTTTTATATTAATAGCGCTATTTTATGGAGCTTTCTTTGATAGCCTTTATGGGGCAGTCTTGGGAGTTTTTGGAGTTTTATTGCATTTAGCCTGGGCTATATTTCATGTACTTATCATAGCCCTTCAGGCATATGTATTTATGATTTTAACGGTTGTGTTTTTAAACCAAGCACACGAAACACATTGATTTTTAACATTTACTTTATAAGGAGAAAAAAATGGAAGGAATAGAGATAGTAGCAGGAGCCCTGATGGTGGGCTTTGGAGCAATTGGCGGCGCCATAGGTGTTGGAATTGTCGGCTCTAAATACATGGAGGGGATTGCAAGACAGCCTGAACTTCAAGGTTATCTTTTAGGGCAGTTCTTTTTCATGATGGCAGTTGTAGACGCATTGCCTATCATTTCTTTGGGGCTGGGCTTATTACAAATATTTGCTTAATAAAACCAAGGACAGAGCATGAATTTTAATTACACATTAATAGGACAGTTAATAGCATTTATTCTGTTTGTGTGGTTTTGCATGAGGTTTATTTGGCCACAACTTCTTGAAATCTTAGAAACCAGAGAAAAAGAAATCAGCGATGGGCTTGAAGCTGCAAGCAGAGGGAAGAGAGAGCTAGAAGAGGCAGGAGTAAAAAAAGAAGAGATACTTGATGGAGCAAAAAAAGAAGCCGCTGACCTAGTAAATCAAGCATCACAAAGGGCCAATCAACTAGTAGAAGAGGCAAAAACCTCTGCTCAAGAAGAGGCTGAAAGAATAAAGGTAGCTGCCCAGAAGGATGTAGATCAGGCCGCAAAAAAAGCCAGAGAAGAGCTAAGGTCGGAACTGGCAGTTTTGGCAGTTGCAGGGGCAGAAAAAATTCTGGGGTCAGAGGTAGACCAAGAAAAGAATGCTGATTTAATCGACCAAATTTCTAAGGAGATGTAGTTGAGTTTAGAAACACTAGCCAGGCCATATGCCCAAGCAATTTTTGATCACTCAGAGGGGTGGGGCAAAGATTTGGACCAAATGGAAAGTGTTATAAAAGACTCAAAAGTACAAAACTTAATCAACTCTCCCGACCTAGCTTATAAACAAAAAACAGAAGCTTTTATTTCTCTCTTTGCAGGAGAGGTAGAAGAAAAGACTATCAAATTTATTGAGGTTCTAGGAGACGCAAAAAGGCTCTCCTTGATACCTGATATTAACTTAGAGTATAAAAAACTAGTGGCAGTGAAAAACAACTCAACAGACGTTTTAATAACATCTGCCTATCCGCTTTCGTCTGAACAGCTGGAAGCTATTTCAAATAAATTGAAAAAAAGATACGGAGAAAATATTTCTGTAACAACAGAAGAGGACGCTTCGTTAATGGGTGGTTTTCTGGTACGAAGTGGCGATGAAGTCACGGACTACACTATTAAAGGAAAGCTTGAAAAACTTGTAAACCAAATAAGATAAAAAAATGGATGAATTAAACCCTTCAGAAATCAGTCAAGTAATAAGACAAAAAATAGACGCGCTAGATACAACATCGGCCCCAAGCAACGAAGGCACAATAGTGTTTTTGGCAGATGGTATAGCTAGAATTCATGGCCTCGGAGAGGTTATGAATGGTGAGCTAATTGAATTTGAGCATGGAGTAATGGGAATGGCTCTTAACCTCGAGAGAGACTCCGTTGGAGCTGTAGTTTTAGGAGACTACAAGCTACTCTCAGAAGGGGGCTCAGCTAAATGCACAGGCAGAATTTTAGAGGTTCCTGTTGGAGAGGCAATGTTGGGAAGGGTAGTAGACGCTCTAGGAAACCCCATTGACGGCAAAGGAGAAATAAAAGCAGAGTCCAGTTCTCCTGTAGAAAAAGTAGCTCCAGGTGTTATATCAAGAAAATCTGTTGATCAACCTGTGCAGCTAGGAATAAAAGCTATCGATAGCATGGTGCCCATAGGCAGAGGACAACGTGAGCTCATTATTGGAGACAGGCAAACAGGAAAAACTGCAATAGCCATCGATGCGATAATCAATCAAAAAGAAACAGGAATAAGGTGTGTTTATGTTGCTGTTGGACAAAAACAATCATCAATAGCACAAGTAGTAAGAACTCTTGAGAAGTATGGCGTTATGGACAACACTATTGTTGTGGCAGCGGCAGCGGCTGATCCAGCCCCCATGCAATACATAGCACCATTTTCTGCTTGCTCTATGGGGGAGTATTTTAGGGACAAAGGAGAGGATGCACTTATTGTATATGATGACCTTTCTAAGCAAGCAGTTGCTTACAGACAAATGTCCTTGCTGCTTAGGAGGCCACCAGGAAGGGAGGCATATCCAGGCGATGTTTTTTATTTGCACTCAAGACTATTAGAAAGAGCAGCAAGAGTAAACGAGGATTATGTTGAAAAGTTTACAGACGGAAAGGTGAAAGGAAAAACAGGCTCCTTAACCGCGCTTCCTATAATCGAAACTCAGGCCGGAGATGTATCGGCTTTCGTTCCAACAAACGTTATATCCATAACTGACGGACAAATATTTTTAGAAGCTTCTCTATTTAGTGCTGGATTAAAGCCTGCCATGGATCCAGGAATCTCTGTCTCTAGGGTTGGTGGTGCAGCACAAGTACCCGTTATTAAAAAACTTGGAGGCGGAATAAAAACCGCATTGGCTCAGTACAGAGAATTGGAGGCATTTGCGCAATTTGCTTCTGATTTAGACGAAGCATCAAAAAACCAGCTGGATCATGGGATGAGGGTAACTGAACTAACAAAGCAAGATCAGTATTCACCAATGACGGTTGCAGAGATGGGCCTAGTTCTCTACGCGGCCAACGAAGGTTATCTGGCTGATATAGAAGTAGAAAAGATTAAAGACTTTGAAAAATCTCTTATTTCTTACATGAGCTCAGAATACAAAGATCTCATGGACTCTGTGTCTGAAACTGGCGATTACAACGACGACATCGCCGCAAGCTTTAAAGAAGGATTAGACAAGTTTATTTCAACTCAAACTTGGTAAGTTTTTATGGCAAACAGCAAGGAAATAAAAAACCAAATTGCTAGCATTGGCAACACACAAAAGATTACCAGTGCTATGGAGAAGGTTGCTGTGAGCAAAATGAAAAAAACACAAGAAAGAATGTTAAAAGGAAGGCCTTATGCCAACAGAATGGTCGAGGTTATTAGCCATTTAGCAATCGGCCAACCAGAGTACAAACCAAAGTATATGGAAGAGCGAGAGCCTAAGAATATAGCAATCATTGTTGTGACTTCGGACAAGGGGCTTTGTGGGGGATTAAACGCAAACCTACTAAGAGAGGTGACAAGCTTTGCAGCGAAAGAGGCACAAGAGGGAAAAAACATAAGTTATTCTTTAATTGGAACGAAAGGCCAATCTTTCTTTAGGTCTTTTGGCGGTAACGTGGTCTCTGCAACAGAAAAACTAGGCGATGATCCCTCTATAGAGCAATTAGTAGGGTCTATGAAGATACTTCTTGATGCTTTTGCAGAGGGAGAATATGACAGGGTGTACTTAGCTAGCAATAAATTTGTGAACACAATGACACAACAACCTGGAGTAGAGCAGCTACTCCCTTTAAAGAAAATAGAATCTGAGGAAGAAAAGCCTCGTTGGGACTATATATATGAGCCTGACGACTCAAGAACTCTTTTAGATGGCCTGATGGGTAGATACATCGAGTCTCTTGTTTACCAGGCAGTAATAGAAAACATAGCGTGCGAACAGGCAGCCAAGATGGTTGCTATGAAGAGCGCTACAGATAACGCAGGGAACCTTATAGAGGAACTGCAACTTGTTTATAACAATGCTAGGCAGGCCGCAATAACTCAGGAAATATCTGAGATTGTAGGTGGAGCTGAGGCACTTTAATTAAAAACTGGATGTAAAAATGAGCACAGGAAACATAACACAAATAATTGGAGCGGTAATAGACGTAGAATTTCCAAAGGAAAACTTACCCAAAGTATTTGATGCCCTAAAGGTGGATGAGACAGGGCTAATTTTGGAAGTTCAACAACAATTGGGAGATGGCGTTGTAAGGACTATCGCTATGGGAGCTTCTGAGGGATTAAAGAGAGGCATTAGTGTTTCAAACACTCAAGGCCCTATCTCAGTTCCAGTTGGAGAAGAAACCTTGGGCAGAATAATGAATGTTCTAGGAGAGCCCATAGATGAAAAAGGAGAAGTTAAGGCCAAAAAAGCTATGCCCATACACAGGCCTCCTCCAAGTTATGAAGACCAAGCAGAGACGGCTGAGCTTTTAGAAACAGGAATCAAGGTTATCGACTTAATCTGTCCTTTCGCAAAAGGAGGTAAGGTTGGATTGTTTGGCGGTGCTGGAGTTGGAAAAACCGTAAACATTCAGGAGTTGATTCGTAACATAGCTTATGAGCATAGTGGCTATTCTGTTTTTGCTGGAGTGGGCGAAAGAACCAGAGAAGGAAATGACATGTACCACGAAATGATTGAAGGTGGGGTTCTTGACAAGGTTGCTTTGGTTTATGGTCAGATGAACGAGCCTCCTGGCAATAGATTAAGAGTTGCTTTATCGGGTTTGACAATGGCAGAGAATTTCAGAGATGAAGGCAGAGATGTGCTTTTATTTGTAGATAACATTTACAGGTATACGCTGGCGGGTACAGAGTGTTCAGCGCTTCTAGGAAGAATGCCTTCTGCGGTAGGCTATCAACCCACACTTGCTGAAGAGATGGGTGTTCTACAAGAAAGAATTGCTTCTACTAAAACTGGATCCATTACCTCTGTTCAAGCAGTCTATGTTCCAGCAGACGATTTAACAGACCCTTCGCCGGCAACAACTTTTGCTCACTTGGATGCTAATGTTGTTCTTTCAAGGCAAATTGCTTCTCTAGGAATCTATCCGGCAGTAGACCCTCTTGACTCAAACAGCAGACAGCTCGAACCAGGAATAGTGGGCCAAGAGCACTATGATGTTGCCAACTCAGTAAAGCAGATACTAAATAGATATAAAGAGCTGAAAGACATTATTGCAATTTTAGGGATGGATGAGCTTTCAGAAGATGACAAACTAGTTGTAGCAAGAGCTAGAAAAATAGAAAGATTCCTCTCTCAGCCTTTCTTTGTGGCCGAGGTATTCACTCAAGTTCCAGGAAAATATGTACCATTATCAGAAACAATCAGAGGGTTCAAAGGGATCGTTGATGGAGAATATGACGATATTCCTGAACAGGCATTTTTAATGGCCGGGGGAATTGACGAGGTAGTGGAAAAAGCCAAGGACGTTTAATAATGGCATCAATTACTTGTAACATAGTCAGCCCAGAAGGCGAGCTTTTCTCAGGAGAAGTAGAGCAACTGACAGCAGAAGGAGGCGAGGGAGAGATAGCAATAACTCCAAGACATGCACCTCTGCTTACAAGCCTAAAACCTGGACCAGTCAAACTAACCCTAGAAGGCGGGGAAGAGGAGGTCTTTTTTGCCTCTGGTGGTTTTCTAGAAGTTCAACCCGGAGAAATAACCCTCCTAACTGATGTCGCGGAAAGAGCTGATGGCATAGACGAGGCAGCGGCAGAAAGAGCAAAAGAGCTGGCAGAAAGAGAACTAGAGGACCAAAAATCAGACCTAGATTACTCCTTGGCAGCCGCACAATTAGCAGAAGCTGCCGCCAGATTAAAGGCCCTCCAGAAGCTTAGAAAAAAATAAGCTTAAAACTAAATATTTGCTCGATAAGAGCTTTTGATATAAAAAAGAACCATCATGAAGGTAGATTTTGTAATTTTAGCAGCAGGCAAGGGAAAGCGCATGGTGCAAGGAGACTTGCCTAAAGTTCTTTTGCCCCTGGCGGGCAGACCTATTGCCCAACATTTACTTGATACTGTCTCATCAATGAAGGAGTCCGCCGTAAGATTGGTGGTGGGCTATAAAGCTTCTCAAGTCAGGTCAGCTCTTAAAGTTAAAAGAAACACAAAATGGGTAACTCAAAAAAATCAATTGGGCACCGCACATGCCGTCAAACAAGCGGTTCCTTATCTTCGAAAGGGGTCAGTGTCTGTAATTTTATATGGAGATGTTCCGCTGGTTTCTCTAAAGACTCTCAAAAGCCTAATTAGAGTAACCACACCTAAATCAATAGGAGTTTTAACTTTTCAAACAGAAAATCCAAGGGGCTATGGAAGGATTATCCGCGGAGAAGATAAAAATATTGCAGCTATTGTGGAAGAAAAAGATGCATCTTTAGCAGAAAAGGCAATAACAGAGGTGAACTCAGGAATAATCTCAGTTCAGTCTTCCATGTTAGGACCTCTTTTGGACAAAATAAAAAACAAAAATGCTGCCAAAGAATATTATTTAACAGACATAGTTTCTGTGGCTACCAAAGAAGGTATATCAGCAATCCCCCTGAGACTAGATAACACTAATGAGCTTCTGGGAGCCAACACTCCACTAGAACTTCATAATTTAGAAAGGATATACCAAGAAAGCCAAGCCAATAAATTGATCAAAGGGGGCGTTAATGTTGCTGATGCTAAACGAATAGATATAAGAGGCGCCCTAATGGCCGGAAAAGGTTCTTTCATTGACATAAACAATATTTTTGAAGGCGATGTTGAGATTGGAAAGGCAGTAAAGATAGGCCCAAACTGCTTTATAAAAAATTCTAAGATAATGGAAGGGGCGGTAATTAAACCAAACACCGTTATTGAAGACTCTATAGTAGGCCCAAATAGCAAAGTCGGTCCTTTTGCGCGAATCAGAGGAGGAACCAAATTAGATGCATCTAGTGAATTGGGGAACTTTGTGGAGGCCAACAGGTCCCAAGTAGGCGCACTTACAAAAGCGAAGCATCTAGCGTATTTAGGCGATACAACCACAGGAGCATCGGTGAATATAGGCGCCGGCACAATAACTTGTAATTATGATGGAAAAAATAAGAATAAAACCAAAATCGAAGATGGAGTTTTTGTGGGATCTAATACCTCTATAGTAGCCCCAATAACCCTGTCAGAAGGATCATATACGGGGGCCGGTTCTGTGATAACTAAAAATGTTCCTAAACATAACCTGGCCATAGGAAGAGCAAAGCAAAGCAATATTAAAAGGAAAAAAAATTAATGTGTGGAATAATTGGAGCAGCCACCAAGGAGCCCTTAGCAGACAAGCTGATTCAGGGTTTGTTCAGACAAGAATACAGGGGGTATGACTCTTCTGGCCTAGCTGTTTTTTCTGAGGATTCCAATCAAATAGATTTAATAAAAAAAGCAGGGAAGGTTTCTGAATTAAAATCTGCTTTACAAGATTACCCTCTAAGCGGCGACACAGGAATAGCTCATACGCGCTGGGCAACACATGGACTTCCTGAAGAGAAGAACGCACATCCACACCACTCTAATCAAGAGGTATATGCCGTACATAACGGCATAATCGAGAACTACAAGGAAATAAAAACAACCCTTTTAGCTTTAGGGTATAAATTTACTTCTGAAACGGACTCAGAAGTTATTGGCCATTTAATCCATGCGAAGCTACAGCGAGGTAACTTAGACCTGATTTCGGCAGTACAAGAAGCAATAAAAGACCTAAAGGGCGCTTTTGCTTTGGGCGTAATTCATAAAGATGAACCCCAGGTTGTTGTATCTGCAAGAAAAGGAAGTCCACTTGTATTAGGAAAGAGCAATGATGCAAACTACATTGCGTCTGACCAATTAGCACTTTCTGACTTTGTGGAAGAATATATTTTTTTAGAAGAAGGGGATACTTCGAGAATAACCCCAAATGACATAAGAATATGGAATGAGGAAGGAACGGAAGTAAATAGACCTGTTGTTGTTGCTAAATCTGCTGAAGGACTAGTTGATAAAGGCGACTACAGACATTTCATGCAAAAAGAGATCCAAGAACAACCAGCAAAAATAAGCGAGCTTATGATGGGACAGCTTACAAAAGAAGGTGTGAGTGCAAATATATTTGGCCCAACTGCGCCAGAGGTATTTTCTAAGGTAAATCATGTCCAGATAGTTGCTTGTGGAACAAGCTATCATGCTGGGCTAGTTGCCAAGTATTGGATGGAAGGCATAGCAGGAATTTCTTGCAGTGTAGATGTTGCTAGTGAATTTAGATACAGAAATGTTGTAGTCAAAGAAGGGACTCTTTTTGTCACTCTATCTCAATCAGGCGAAACCGCAGACACACTGGCTTGTTTAAGAGATCTAGGTGATTCCGGATACATTTCTAGCTTGGCCATATGCAATGTTCCCACTAGTTCATTGGTAAGAGAATCCGATTTGGTTTTTTTAACTCGAGCTGGGCCTGAAATAGGTGTGGCCTCAACCAAGGCATTCACCACACAACTTTTAAGCCTGTTGATGTTAACTCTGGTCCTAGGAAGAGAGCACGGATTATCTCAGGCAGCAGAGAATTCTATCAACAACTCTTTAAGAGACCTGCCAAAATTACTTGAGGAAGTGATGGCTTTGGAGCCCAAGATAATTAAGATGGCCGAAGATTTCGATGACAAAGAACATGCATTATTTTTGGGCAGAGGGATCCACTATCCAATAGCCATGGAAGGAGCACTAAAGTTAAAAGAAATTTCTTACATTCATGCCGAAGCGTATCCGGCAGGTGAATTAAAGCACGGACCTTTAGCGCTAGTAGATGACAGTATGCCGGTTGTAGCAGTAGCACCAAATGATGACTTATTGGAAAAACTTCACTCAAACCTAGAGGAAGTAAAGGCTAGAGGGGGAAGGCTCTATGTATTTGGGCACACCGATGCCTATCATCAAGGCTTTGCAGAAAAGTTTATTGAGCTTCCAGAAATTCCAGAATTAATAGCACCCTTAATTTACACCATTCCTCTTCAGATGCTTTCTTATCATGTCGCAATCCTTAAAGGTACCGATATTGATCAGCCAAGAAATCTAGCTAAGTCTGTCACAGTGGAGTAGTCTTAACCCACCCTTTATTTTTACCCCACATTCTGCGAGGGTTTTCAGTACCTCTAAAATTTAACCCCGGTAAAAACTACCTTAAAAATTTAAC
>MDSV01231591.1_pt1 | contig 19834 bp, 18 predicted proteins | sample 810851 | NCBI WGS metagenome assembly MDSV01 (sample SAMN05326640, study PRJNA326480) | marine metagenome | isolation source: seawater | place: Atlantic Ocean: North East | collected 2012 | reverse complement strand
GTGGAAGTGCGGTAACGCATGTAGCTGACCAGTACTAATAGCTCAATTGGCTTGATTTATGCACTGAAAAAAATTTTTAAAATTTTCTTAAAGTTATAATATTTGATATTATTTTATTCTTAAAAAATTATGTTATTACATATAAACGCTCTTAGAGCTATAAGCGTTATTTTAGTTGTCTTTTATCACTTCAATATAAGTTTTTTTCAATTCGGTTTTCTAGGCGTCGATATATTTTTTGTAATAAGTGGATACTTGATCTCAAAGATTATATCCGAAGAATTTAAAAGTACAAAAAAATTTGATATCTTTAATTTTTTGTTGAGAAGGGCAAGGCGTCTATTTCCAGTAATTTTTTTTTTTTTAATATTATCTATTGTAACTGCATATTTCTTAAATTATGACGACAAAATTTTTTTATCAAACTCAATTTTTTCAAATATTTTACTAGTACCAAATTTCTTTTTTTGGCTTAATGATATAAATTATTTTTCAGAATTTTTGATTAATGCAAATTTTTTAAAACATACTTGGAGTCTTGGAGTTGAATACCAATTTTATTTTTTAATCTCCTTATCTTTTTTATTTTTTAAAAAAAATATTAAATATTTAATTTACTTTGTTTTTTTAATTTCTATTATTACAGATTATCAACTTATAAATGTCAAACCGTCAGCATCATTTTATTTAATTCCAACAAGATTATGGGAATTTTTTTTTGGTACAATTTTTTACCTAGATAGAAAAAAGCTTTTTAATTTTTTTGGTAAGGTAAAATTTTTAGACATAATTCTTTTAGCTATTATTTTATTAAATATTTTTTTTCTTAATGATATAAACTTATTTTTCAAAAAATTTTTTGTTGTCTTTAGTTCAGCAATTTTAATAGCTTTTTATGAGAAAAAAAATACCTTTGGAAGCTTATTAGATAACAAACTTTTAAATTATATTGGTCTTTTAAGTTTTAGTCTTTATTTATGGCACTACTTTTTATTTAAATTATTTGATTACTATCACTTTAACGTATCGATATTTTTAATATTAATTATTTCAATATTTTTATCTATTTTTTCCTACCATTTTATCGAAATACCATTTCGAAAAAAGGAATTCTATTTAAATTTAAATTTTAAACTACTTAGCTCTATATTTGTATTAGTAATTTTTTTTACAGGTTTAATTAAAAATGACATATTAGGTTATTATAAATATGATAAAGAATTTATAAAATCATTTGAAAGAGATAATAGATTTGAAAAATGTCACGCAATTAATTTTGATAGCAGTAAAGATTATAGTGAGTGTTATATAGGAAATATTCAAAAAAAAAATATCGATTTTATAATAATGGGTGATAGTATTGCCTATAGTCTCTCACAAAGTTTTAATATTTTCGGAAAAAATAAAAAGTTAAAAGGTATTTTCTTTTCCCAAGCATCTTGTCCATCTTTAAAGGGAATTAATTTTTTTAAAAATAATATTAAAAGAAAAAAAATATGTGAAAAATTTAATAATAATATTTTCAATTTTATAAAAAAAAATAACATTAAAAAAGCTTTTCTAATATCTAATTGGGAAAATTATCTAAAAAATCCAATTTTTGATGATAACCAAAATTTTGAATTTAAAGGAAAAAATTTAACCTCTAAAGAAGAAAAAAGACTCTTCATTTTGGAGATGGGCTTAAAAAAAACTTTAAGCGAGCTTCAATCTTATAATGTGGAGGTAAAAATTTTTAATCAATTACCAATATTAAGGTTCCAAGATGCAAAAAAAATTGCAAATAAAGAAATTCAACTTAAATCACAAAATGAATTAGAGACTCATGACAAGAAAGTAGATTCTTTTCTATTTAGCAAAAGAGATTTCTTAACTTTTAAATCTCGAACTGATCAAATGTTAAAAAGAATATTCTCAACCAATGAGTTAATTGACGTTACAAACTTTTATTGTGAAAAATATTGTACAGTAACAAAAGACAAAAAATCTTTGTATAATGATAATATTCATTTTTCAGGAAACGGGGCGAAATACTTTTCATATATTCTGCAAGATATTTTGTAGAAATATATGTAATTTAATAATTACTTAAGAATAATAAAAATTATCTATATTATATTTATTTAATAATAATTTAATTTTCGAAATTTATTTTTACTCGATATTAAAATAATAATAGCTCTGTTATTGAAACAATAACTTTATATTTCCTCCTACAAAACTTAATTATTCATTCTGTTTGAAATTAGAGTTTTTGTAATTCCTTCTGAAAACATTGTATTGGGTTTATAGTTTATTAACTTAAATAATTTTGATGAATTTCCACATCTTTTCATAACTTGAAATTCCTCTAGATTTTTGGGCACTTTAACTTTTATTATTTTTGAATTGGAATTTAGACCTTTTTTTATTTTTTTTGCCAATTCCAATATATTTAAATCATTTCCTTTTGAAGAGTTTAAAATATGAAATCCATTTACTTTTTTTTTCAAAAGATAAAATACTTTAATGCAGTCATCTATGTAGGTAAAATCTCTTGTTTGTTTTCCTTCACCGTAAACAGTAATAGGTTTATTACTCATAGCTTGTCTGATAAATCTTGGAATTACCATTCTTTCATCTTGTCTGGGACCATAAACATTAAATAACCTTAAAGCTATACAGGTAATTTTATTTTCTTTATAAAAATTTTCTAAATAAAATTCACAAGATCTTTTTGCAATCGAATAAGCAGAAACTGGTGCAATAGTAGCACTTTCTTTTACATTTGATCTATAGTTAAGTTTTCCATAAACACCACTAGACGATGAATAAATTATTTTTCTTATATTATTTTTTTTAGCCGCTTGACAAACGTTTTTAATCCCTTCAAATTCACATTCCATAGTTTCAACATTTTTTTTTGATACAATATCAACACCTAAAACTGCTGCTAAATGAAAAATAGTTGAACAATTTTTTGAATGGAATTTTACCAAGTCTAAATCTCTAATATTTCCTTTTACTAATTTAATATTTTGATTGTAGTGTTGGATTTTATTACCATGAGAAAGATTATCTATAACAATTATTTTGTTATTCTTAGATAAAAATTCAGCTAAATGGCTTCCAATAAAACCAGCCCCACCTGTAATTAATATTTTTTCTTTCATTAATATTTTACCTTTCTAATTTTAGACCTGATCATCAAAATTAAATTTCTTAAAAGGTGTTTTATTTTAAAATTAAAATTTCTTAAATAAAAAAAAATTTCCCCTTTCTTATTTGTAAAATCTTCATTTTGCAAATCTTCATCAATTGCTTCATTACTATTTATCTCCGAAATAAAGGAAATAAATTCATTAAGATTTTGAAAATATGAATTTGTTGAATGATAACCATGATGGTGTTTAGCTAATCTCTGATCCCAATCATCTCTAAAATTCCAACCTTTATCATCAAGACTGAATATTTTATTTAATTTATTTTTTAATTTTAAAATACTATAAGACGATTTAAAATTTTTAGAAAGATCCTCAAAAGTTACTTGCTCATAATGGTTATCAAAATAATTTATAGCTTCTATCAATTTTTCAGGAAATTCATTATGATCTTTTGCAATAAAATAAAATGGTTTGCATCTGAATTTTTTTTCTACCAAATGAGTTAAATTTTGATATCCAACAATTGGCATTTGGTTTGCTATAGCATAGGCTTGTGCACGACCATGTCTTTCTTTGGGATGTAGGTTTAGATGAACTTTTGATTTATTATAAAACATTGAAATTGTTTTTGTGCTAAGCGCATTTGGAATATCATAATCAAGAGTTATAAATTCAAAGTTATTTCTTTCTAATTTATTAAACATTTTCTTATAAACATTTCTAATATAATTTGTCCTAAAAGGTCTTATTCCTGGAACAGATATTATTAAAACTCCTTTTAAATTTTTTTTGATTTTCATTGATTTTTTTACAACATCAAGAAATTCAAGTACTTGTTTTGGATTTCCGTCAGATTCTCTTAATTTAGATAAACCAACAAAATCAAAATATTTCTCATTATTTTCTCTATTAAAATGTGAGGGAACAAAGTTATGACAGCTTAAATTTAGAATTTTAGTATTGTCATCATCTTTAACTTTGAATGTCTCTTTCCAAGCAAAGAAGGCATCAAATATACCATTATTATAAAAATTATAATCGTAGTAATTTGGATGATATAAAATAATCCATCTTTTTTTAATATTTTCAATTTTTTTTACTATATTTTTAGAATAAGCCATTTCGAGATTCGTAATAGATAAAATTCCTTTTGAGGAGTTTGTTGGAAGTTTTATTACAGTTGCCATAATTTATTTATAAAATTTTATTATATTTGTTCTAGGTATTAAATATCTCGAATTTTTATATTTTATAGGTTTATTATTAAATGCATAATATATTTTTTGTTTCTTTAATATACTAATAATATCTTTTGAGTGTTTTCCACATGGGTAACTAAAGATTGAAACTTTTTTACCAACAATTTTTTCTAAAATTTTTTTATTTTCTTTTATTTCATGAACTTTTTTTAAATTGTTTAATTTATCAAAGTTATAAGGATGTGTATGGGTATGTAGTCCTATTTGGTGTTTTTTTGAAATTTTTTTAATTTCTTTTTTGTTCAAATAAATTTCATTAATTTTTTTCTTATACTTAAATTTTTTTTTATCAAAAATCTTAATTAAAGTTTCATTAAATATTTTAGCATTTGCATTTCTAATTAGTCTAATAATTATTTCTTTCCTTGAATAGAAAGGATAAATATTACTAAAATTTTTAATTTCACTTAATTTAACTAATACCCTTTTTTTTAAATTCGAAATAAAAAAAAAATAAAAATCATCGTAGGATTTAAAATATTTTTTTATAAAATGTTTGCAAACCTCGTTTAAATTTAGATTTTTTGAAAATTGAAAAGTATTAATAAAGAAAATTCCTTTTAATTTATGTTTTTCAAGAAATTCTGCAGCAATGATTTGTGATTTCAAACCATCGTCAAATGTAAAGATATATTTATCCTTATTTTTATTTACTATGTTCTTAAAAATTGATTTTGAAACAGATCCTTTTACCTTTAAAAATTTTTTATTATCATGTAGATGATGGCACATTATATATTTTTTTGAAGATATCATTTTTTTAAAAATAATTATAATATATACATTTTCTATAAGTAAAAATGAACAAAAACATAAATCTTTATTATAAGAACTATAACTTACAGCAAGCATTTTATAGGTCAAAAATAAGTACGTTTAGAAGAAATTTTGCTACAGAAAAAAAAAATATATTTTGGTTTTCATATAATATTTTTATAAAACTTATTTCTGAAAGATTTCTGAGATTTTTTTTATTTACCCAAAAACGTAATTTAGATGTTATGGTAATATCCAATACCAACTATAAAATACAAAAATTGTTAAATTTATTTAAAGGAAAAAATTATAAAATAGGTATACTTGCAGATCATCAAAATCAAAAATCAATATCTAAAAAAGAAAATTATTTTTTTATAAAAAAAATTTTTTTTTATGGAAATAATAATTTTAAAGATAAACATAATATTTTAATTAATAAGCTTCATTTTTTTGAAAAAATAATTAATTTTTACAAACCTAAATCTATTTATCTCATTGAGGGAGACAGTCCATCTGAGTCTTTAATTTCAGAAATTTGCAAAGTTAAAAATATTAAATGCTACTGTTTACAACATGGAATGAATTTTCCATTAATTGTAAAGAAAAAATTATCAAAAAGTGAATTAACAAATATTAAAAAATTTTGTAGTAAAAATAATTTAAAAACCCCAATTATAAATGATGTATTTTCTAAATTTTTTTTCCCTGGTTTTTTTTATAATTTCATCTTTTTGTCTTACAGCAAAAAAACTGTAGATTTTCTAAAAAAAAATAAACTTATAAAAGAGTCGATAATCATAAAAAAAAAAATCAAATTTAAGATTCTTTTTAAAAAAAAAACAAATATTGTTTTTGGTGTTCCCACACTAGTTACAAAAGAGAAACTTGATAAAAAGGTGTTTTATAATTTAGCAAACATGATTAATTATTTTTCTAAGTATTACCCAGATAAAAAAATCATTGTAAGACTTCATCCTTCTGGAAAATCCACAAAAATTTTATTAGGCCTTATTAACAAGACAAACAATATTGATTTTCATGATCCTGCCCAAAAGACTTTAGAAGAGTCTTTTAGTAATAGTCAAATTGCATTTTTTGTATATGGCACATCTTTAGTCTCAGATGCCATAGAATATGGCACAATACCTTTAGTATTACAAAACAATTCTATTATAGACTATTCATTTTTAAAAAAATTAAAATTAGTTTATGTTTTTAAAGATTTAAACAGAATAAAAATTTTTGGAAAACAGTTAGTAGATAACTTCCAATATCAAAAAAAATGGAAAAAAAAAATTTTTACTTTCTTAAGCAATTATTATAAAAAATAATTAAAATTTTTTAAATATTTTATTATCTTTTGAATATTTAAATATAAGCTTAAATATAATTTTACTCGAATTTTTTTTATAAAAAGGATTTTTAATTTTTTTAATTTTTTTACTTTTGATGATTTTTATAGCTTTTGATATATTTTTCTCCTCATAATCTGTATTAATTATATTTTTTGTTTGTGGACGCCCATTTTGCCTATTGCCAATATTTATGACTGGCAATTTATACATAGACGCTTCTATAATCCCACAAGATGAATTACCTATTATACCTCTTGAATTTTTTAATAAACTTAAAAATTCTTTTCTTTCTAAATTTTTTATAATTTCAAAATTTTTAAAATTAATTGTTTTAAGTTTATCTATAATAATATTATGACCCATATCATTATTTGGAAAAATCCATTTTATTTTATAATTTTCTTTCACCAAGGCTTTAATAAGATTATTAATTTGATTTTCTAAAAACATTTTCTCATTTAGCACCGGGTGAAATATAATAACGAAATAATTAATTTTTTTATTTTTATTTTTTATTTTAAACATGTCATCAAGTTGAGGGGCACCTGTAAAAAAAATTCTATTTTTCTTTTCACCCCATTCTTCTAATCTTCTGCATGCCTGCAATGAGGGCGCAAAATGTAAGTGACTATATTTAGCAATTGCTGCGCGCGATAAATCATCAATATGTCCAGATTTGTCACCTGCTTGAATATGAGCTATTGGTACATTCATGTATGATGCACAGATACACATAGCTAAAGTTTCAATTCTATCCCCAGTAAGAACTAATAAATCTGGTTTAAATTTATCCAAACTTTTTGAATATCCTATCATTGACTCTCCCATCATCGCAGGCCAACTATATGACTTAAGGTTTGGACTTTTAAAAGTAATTTTTTTATTAATATTTATTTTATTAATTTTAAAAATATTTTTTTGAATACCAAATTTTTTATCTAAAAAATTTCCTGATACCAAAGTTATATATTTTTTTTTATTTTTTTTAAACTCACTAATAATATTATTTGAATACGCAAATGTTGCTCTTGAGTCGAAAAAGAATAATACTTTCTTTATTTTATCTGATTCCATTTTATTTTTTTATCTTGAGGTATAAACGTCTTTGCTTTTTTTTTTAAAATACTAAAATACTTATCAGCTGAAATTTCATTATTATTTGCCGCGGGTCTTTTTACAGATATGTTTTTTGTTGATAAATATTCACCTTTACAAATATTTTTTGTAGAAACTACACTTTCTCTTGCCCATTTAATTATTTCTCTTTCTTCATCATGTATTTTTTTTTGAGTGCTTCTAGCTAAATACACCGCATTACATCCATCTACTAAATACTTTAATTCATGAGGTTCTAGAGATGAAGCATGATCAGGGCCAATATTTTTTTTATTTAATGTAAAATGTTTTTCAATTATCCTTGCGCCTAATGCTACAGCACCAATTGATGTATAGATACTATTTGTATGGTCAGATAGACCAATTATTTTTTTAAACTTTTTCATAAAAACTGGGATCACACCTATATCAGATATTTTTGGATTACAGGGATACATGGATGTACATTGAGTAATAGCAATATTTTTATTTATTTTAGTTACTTGATTTAGAGTTTTAGTAATTTCGTTTAAATTAGACATTCCAGTTGAAATTATTGTAGGAAATCTTTTTTTTGCTATATGCATCTGTAAGGGTAAGTTTGTAAGCTCGCCAGAGCCCACTTTAAAGAATTTAAGTTTAATGTCTTTTTCTAAAATATCTGCAGACTTAAATGAAAAAGGTGTACATAAGTAATCAACACCTTTTTTTTTGCATAGTTTTTTTAGATATATATGCTGTTTGATATTGAAATTTGTTCTTTTTAAAGCGTCGTAAAGGCTTTCGCTAAAATTTTTTGACTTTGGTGTTTTTTTTAGCATCTCATCTTCAAGAACATGAAACTGAAACTTAACAGCTGACACGCCCGCTTTTGATGCCTCAGAAATCATTCTTTCAGCAATTTTAATATTACCTTCGTGATTTATGCATGCCTCTGCAATGATATATGGCTTTTTATTTAAAGTTAAAATATTATTTTTATTTATTTTAAAATTCATTTCCAGTTATAACCAAATAATTTTTTTGATGCTATATAGTCTTCAAAGATATTAATATCAATTGATTCGTATCTATTAGTTACAAAGAAATCCCATTTATTTTGGGAGCTAATTTTTTTGTCCTTGATAAAAGAACTTTTACTTAAAAAATACATTAAACCGTTCTCATATAAATAAGGCTTTCTATCTTGGCTTCTTCTTTTATTTTTAGCTAATGGTAAAAAGTATCTACCATACTTTGAAATATTTTCATTTATAATCGATACGGTAAGACATTTGCTTAATTTATTTTTTAAACAATATTCTAAAAATTTAATAATTGTTTTTTTATTTCTATTTGGCGATGTTACTTGTAAAATAACTATATTTTTAAATTTATAATTTATTTTTGGTATTAAGTCTGCAATTACTTCGTCAGTAAGTGTAGTAGACCTAGAAAGATTTTTTTTTCTTTTGAAACAGTTAATTTGATTATTTTTTCCAACTTTTAAAATTTTATTTGAGTCTGACGAAAGTATAATATCTTTAAAAATCTTTGAGGATTTAGCCTGTTTAATACAAATTTCAATTAAAGTTTTATTTTTAATTTTAAGTAAATTTTTATTCTTTACTCTTGTAGAGTTCTCTCTTGCTGGAATTATACAAATTGTATTGCTTTTATTATTGAACATATTAAATATGATATATCTTAAGAATATAAAAAATAAAATAAATATGATAAAAAAAAAAATACCAGCTTGCCTTATTGGAGCTGGAAGAATTGGTCTAAAATTGGAATTTGATCAAAAAAGACTCAAACCAGCAAGTCATTTTGGAATGTTTACTAAAAATAAATCTATCTTATTAAAGGGGATTTGCGACTCAAATAAAATTGAAAAAAAATATAAAAGAAAAATCCCGAAAAAAATTAAAATATATAAAAATTATAATAAAATGATCAGGCTCGAAAAGCCTAGAATAGTATCTATTTCAACATGGAAAGATACACATTACAAAATTACGAATGACTGTATCAATTTTGGAATAAAGGTTATTATTTTAGAAAAACCACTTGCAAAAAATATAGCTGAGGCCAAAAGACTAATCAAAAAAATTAAAAAAAAGAGAGTAAAGGTTTTAGTTAACCATAGAAGAAGGTATGACGAGGATATAATTGATCTTAAAAACAAAATAAAAGAAGGTATAATCGGAGAGATTATTCAAGTATCGTCTTTTTACGTATATGGTCTTCTCACAACTGGAACACATCTTATTGATACATTGAGAATGTTATTAAAAGATGTTTGCGGAGATGTTGATAGTGTATCAGGATTTAAAAATAATATGGGAAATTTTAAATCTAAAGATGACGAAAATTATGATGCTGTTATAAAATTTAAAAATGGTCTTAATGCGTCAATCCAATCACTTGATATGAAATCATATGATAATTTTGACATTTATTTATATGGAAAAAAAGGCAAGATACTAATTACAGGGATTGGTAGAGAAATATTAAAATTTAAAATTATAGACTCACCTGAGCATTCAAAATTTACAGAATTATCAAATTTATCCACAAGTATAAACAGATCAAAAAAACCCAGGCCACAATTTAGAAAACTTTCTGAAAATGCTATCGAATGTCTAAAAAAAAATAAATTTCCTTTATGTGATGCGATTGAGAGTTATAAAGATATGTTAATTATTGAAGGTATAATCAAAAGTTCAAAAAAAAATTCGAGTTTTGTAAAAATTAAATATCAATAATTTGAATTATGTGTGGCATTGCATCAATTTTAGACATAGACGGTTCATCTAATAAATCTATTAATTCGATGATAGATTCAATAAATCATAGAGGTCCAGATCATAAAGAAACATATCTTTTTGACGGAGTTGCCCTTGCATCTTGCAGATTAAGTATATTTGATCTATCAGAAAAAGGTAATATGCCAATGCATGATCTATCTAAAAGATATGTCATTATATTCAATGGTGAAATTTATAATTTTAAAGATTTAAAAAAACAGTATAATATACAAACAAAATCATCAAGTGATACTGAAGTTTTAATTGAGTTATTTTCCAAAATTGGGGTAAAAAGTTTTAATTTAATTAATGGAATTTACTCATTCATAATTTTAGACAAATTAGAAAAAAAATTATTTTGTGTTAGAGATAGAATGGGTGTTAAGCCTCTCTACTTTTCAAAAGAAGATAATAGATATTATTTTTGCTCTGAAATTAAAGGAATTAAAAAAGTTTTAAAAAAAATTGAAATTAATGAAGAATTAGTAAAATATTATTTATCAACTTCTTATTATGACTTTTCTAAAGAAACTTTTTATAAAAATATATTCCAGGTAAAGCAAGGTACATACTTAGAATTTAACTTAAATAAAAATACTTTCCACGAAAAAAAATATTGGGACTTAACAATTTCAGAAAATAAAAGTTCAAGTTTAGATTTACATAAACTTTTTAAAAATAGTTTTAACCTACAACAGCAAACTGATACCAAAATAGGAATAAATGTTAGCTCTGGCATAGATTCGAATTTAATGATTTCATATTTAAATCAAATAAATGGTGGGCAAAAAGAGATAAAGGCAAATAGCTTATTTTACTCTGATCCTGGCTTTGACCATAGAGATGATTTAAGCGAAATGTCAAAGTACTATAAATGGAAAATAGATTTATTTGAGATGAAAAGTCAAGATGTGATTGATACTTTTGACAAAGTTTCATTTTTTCAAGATGAGCCTTTTCCTGGAGTTGCAACAATAGGAAAACATCTTTTAATCCAAAACAACTATTCAAGTGATTGCAAGGTAATATTGGAGGGTCAAGGAGGTGATGACTTTGCGGGAGGGTATAAATATATTTTTCCACTTTTTTTATTAGATTTACTTAAAAATTTAAATTTAAATCAATTTTTTAAAGAAATAAAATCTTTTAAGGAAATTGAAAAAATGAATAATATAAATTTTTTAATGTTTTTTTATTACTCAACTATCGGCTTTTTTAAAGGGGGCGTTTCAGCAGATGGTACAAGTACCTCATTATCAAAATTGTTAAATTTAAATATTCCCGAAGTTATAAAAAAATATAATAATGTAACTTTTAAATATCCGAGGAAAACAAATTTTTTAAAAAAGATAATTTATAGAGATATTTTCTATAGTAAATTACCTAGAATATTAAGGTCTCATGATAGATTATCAATGGCTCACAGCAAAGAATTAAGAGTTCCAATGCTTGATCATAATATTGTTGAATATTTTTTTTCACTACAGAATAAGGATATTGTTCAAAATGGTATTTTACGAAAAAAGTATAGAGATCTCTGTAAAGAGCAATTTAAAAATAATAAGTTTTTACATTTTAAAAAACGTTATACTCCTTCACCTCAAACAAAGTGGTTACGAACAAGCCTATTTGAATGGATGTATTATAGACTCACTGCTTTATCTTTCGATTTAAATGGAATTATAGATAAAAAAAAATTACCCAAGTTTCTAGAAGATTTTAAAAAAAATGATAAAGCAAATAATTCGAATTTTATATGGATGTTATTAAATCTAGAGTATTTATTTAGAAATATAAAATAAAATAATTTGAAAATTATGATAATTAGCCATAAATATAAATTTATTTTTATTAGAACTGTTAAAACTGCTGGAACATCTATCGAAGTAGAATTATCTAAAATATTAGATAAAGGAGATGTTATAACAGACATTAAGCCCAAAGTTAAAGATCACTCTCCAAAAAATACATCATATAGGGGTAAAAAATTTTATAATCATATGTCTGCTAGAGAAATTAAAAACATTGTAAGTGAAAAGATTTTTTTAGAATATTTTAAATTTTGCATTGAAAGAGAGCCAGTAGATAAAAGTATTTCACATTATTCAATGTTTAAAAATAGCCCATATCATAAATCTGAAATTTCCAATCTCAACTGGGAGGAATACATAAGCTTAAAAAAATTTCCAATTGATTATGAAAAGTATACGGATTTAAATGGCAACCTTTTAGTAGATAAAATAATAAAATTTGAAAACTTGGATATAGACCTTAAAAAAACTTTAAATAATCTAGGAGTTAATTTTACAAAATTGAATGTATTTGAAAAGTCTGGATTTAGAGAAAAAATTCAAGTTACCTACGCACAAAAAAAAATTATCTATGATGCTTTTAATAGCTCAAATAAATACACTGGCTATCAATTAAATAAATCATAACTTAATAACGTTATTTAATTTTTTTTTATATTTATTTCTTAAATCAAATAAAATTTTTGAATTTTTTAAAATCCTATCATAATTAAAGTAATCATGGTCGGTAGCTAAAATTATTGCTGAATATTTTTTAATTTTATTATAATCAATATTTTTTTGTTTAAATATTTTATTTTTAATTTTTATTTTTTTTACCAATTTATCTGTAAAATCAACTTTAAATTTATTTTTCTTAAGTTTTTCAAATATTTTAATGCTTGCCGATTCTCTTGTATCCTCAATATTTTTTTTATAGGACACTCCAAGTATTAAAATTTTTTTACTTAATTTATTTTTTTTAAAAAAACTTGTAATTTGTTTAGTAATATTGTCTGTAGTAAAAATATTTACTTTTGAAGCAAGTTTAATAAATTCAGTATTATATCCATTTTTTTTTGCTATCCAAGATAGATACAATGGATCTATAGGTATACAATGTCCCCCTACACCAGGACCTGGTCTGAATTCTTTAAAACCAAAAGGTTTTGTTTTGGCTAAATCAATTACACTATTAATATCAATATTTAATTTATTAAGAACAAATTTTAGCTCATTAACTAAAGCAATATTTATTGATCTGTAAACGTTCTCAAAGAGTTTTGATGTTTCTGCTAATTCAATACTTTTTGCTTTTACAGTTTTTTTTACTATAAGTTTATAAATTTTATCAGTAATTAATTTGCACTTATTTGTACTACCAGAAACTATTTTTGGAATATTTGTTAAGTTAAATTTCTTATCCCCTGGATTTTCTCTTTCAGGCGAATATCCAACGAAAAAATTTTGTCCAATATTAAATCTTTTTTTTAAAACATTAAATATAATTTCTTTAGTTGTACCAGGATAAGATGTGCTTTCTAAAATTATAGTTTGATTTGGTCTAAGTAAACTTTTAATTTTATTTAGGCCCATTTTAATATGTGATAAATCTGGCTCGTTTTTAGAATTTAACGGCGTTGGTAGGCAAAAAATAATTATATCGCACTTTTTTATATTAATTATTTTATTACTAAAATCTGTATATTTTTTTCTTTTATAAATTAAGCTATCTTTTATGTACGAAATAGAAGATTTATTTTTACTCAAAATTTTCATTTTATTTTTATCAGTATCTATTCCGTAAACTTTTATTTTATTTTTTGCAAATTCTAGTAAAAGTTTTAAACCAACATAACCCACACCTAAAATAGCTATTTGAATCTTTTTTTTATGTATTTTTTTGAGGATTTTTTGAAAATTATTGTTCATAAATATTATTTTAAGATTTTTTATTTATAATTTCTAATATTTTTTTAATTTCTTTATCTAAATATCTAGAATTATATACTTTTGAATTATCTTTTTTATAATTTATCTTCTTGATAATTTTATTAGAAAGAATTTGGGTGATCTTTTTCACGCTCGGTTCCAATGGTAGCATCAAGTTTCTATTAAATTTAAGTATAAATGAATTATAATAAAGCTGCATTAGGGTTTCTTTCTTAATTTTTGTTTTTTTTGAAATTATTTTTATAAATATTTGAAGGTCTTTAATAAAATTTTCTTGCTTTAAGAGTTTAAGCAAATTAGCAGGTCTTTTTGTTGCCTCAGAATTAGCTTTATTCTGATGTAATAAAATTGGAAAACTTAGTATTTTGATCCTACCCATCTTTAATATATTTAATTCTGAGAAATGATCTTTAAATTCTATGTTTTTATTAAATAAATTTTCTACTTCACTATAATTTTTCAATAAAACTTTTCTTTCAATAATATAGTGAAATAAGCTTGAGAAGTCTTTTTTTAAAAAATTAATAATTCTTTCTTTAACTGTTTTTTGATGAAATTTTTTATTAAAATATAATTTTCTTGTATCCTTTATTTTATATAAATTCAAATTATTTTCTTCTAGTTTAAAGCTTATTATAGATCCACCACAACCAATTAAATATTTTTTATTTTTTTCGAGCTCAAATAAACATTTTTGTATAGTCCTAAAAATATGAAAATCATCATTTGAGGAAAGCAAAATATATTTTGTTTTTACTTTTTTAATGGATAACAAAATTTTTTTATAAAAAATATGGATATTTTTGTCTTCAGGAAATTTTTTATAGGTTATATTTTTAAAGTTTTTAATCTTTTTTAAAATTTTATCATTAAATCTACGTTTGCTACCATCAGCTATGAATAAGTCTATATTTGGGTTAGCATTACTGAAATGTTTTAAAAATAATTCAGTAGAAGGAAGTTCTTCCTTGATCAATAGAATTATAGTCAAATTATTTTTTGTTTGCATAATAAAAAATTTATACTCCTAATTAGAGCTTTTTTATGGTAAAAAACTATTAAAATAAATATTTTCATTTTTAAAGAAAATAATAAAAATAATTGAGAATTTAATCTGTCAAATAGAAATATGGAATTTTTAAAAGACTATTTACGTTATAAAAAATATCAATTCTATAATTATAAAAAATATAACTATAAATTTAAATTAAAAAAAATCCATGATCTAGAAATAAAAAAACTCAAAGATGATGGCTACCTTCTTATCAAAAATTTTTTATCAATTGATGAATGTTCAAAAATAAAAAAAATTATTCAAGAATTTATGGAGAATAAACCAAATTTACTATGGAGAGACAAGCTAGACTCTGATAATCGAATTTTTGGAGCTGAAAATATTTCTAAAGATTTTAGTTTGTTGGTTGAAAAATTTATAAGATTTACAAAAGAAATTGGAGAAGGTTATTTAAATCAAAAAATACAATTATATATGATGATGGCCAATAGAACATTATTTAAAAACAATAATTTTGGTTCTGGAAATGGTTGGCATAAAGATTCATATGCGAAACAATTTAAATCAATTTTATATTTAAATGACGTTAATAAAGATAATGGGCCTTTTCAAATTGTAAAAAATTCTAAATCTGATTTATTTTTAATGAACTTATTTCAAAAATTAAAGAATAAATATCCCTCCACAAGATTTGAAGACAATGAAATTAAAAAAATTTTGAACAATTATGAAAACCAAGTTATAGAATTTACCGCTCCTGCTGGATCATTAATTTTAGCTGATACAAGCTTAATCCACAGAGGAAAGCCACTTAACAATGGAACTAGATTAGCTTTAACAAACTATTTTTACCCTGAAGAAAAATTTTCAGATCATGATGAGCATTTTAAACCAATGATAAAAAAAAATTCAATTAAAAAATGAAACAATTTTTGTCAGTTTACACCCAATTAAATAATTATGAAAAACAAAAATTTCATTTAATTTTTTTATTTACGATTATCTTAATTTTATTAGAAATGTTATCATTAGGTCTAATTTTACCAATAATATCTTTAGTGATTAATGGAGATTTTGAATTAAATTTTAAACAATTAGATTCTTTTAATAATCTAGGCAGAGATAATCAAATTATTATTTGTTTGACGGTTTTAGTACTCGTTTATTTAATAAAAAATATTTTTTTCGGTTTATTTTTATATTTTAAAAAAAAATTTTTAGCAGATGTACAGATTGATTTTACCTCTAGAATATATCATAGGTACATTAATCAACCTTACTCGTTTTACTTAAAAAGTGATAAGTCATTAATTATTCGAAATATTGGTATGGTCGGTACTTATTCTAATATATTAGAAAATTTTTATGCAGCCTTTTTGGAATTTTTGATTTTAATAGGAATACTTATAATAATTTTTTTAAAAGATTTTCAAGTTGGGTTATTTATGAGCTTAACTGCTATATTATTTTTGGTAGCTGCTTCCAATTTATTACAAAAAAGATTAAAAAAATATGGCGAATTAAATAATATTTTTACCGAAAGACTTATAAACACTTATCTTAATACTTTTAGTAGTATCAGAGACATAATCTTGCAAAAAAAACAAAATTTTTTTTTAAAAGATTTTAAAAAAAATATAAGTGTACAAACTTCTGCAAATGTTAAAAATTCTTTTTTAAGTGAGATGCCAAGACTTTTTATAGAATTAATAGTCGTTATAAGTATATCTTTTCTAGTTATTTTGTTATTTCTTAAGACACAAAATACTAATGACACAATCATAACCCTGGCCTTTATAACAGCATTAGTTTTTAGAGCTATACCATCTATAACTAGGATTAACTATAACTTAAATAATCTAGCATATAAGATGGATATAATAGATAAAGTAAATGAGTTAATCAAAAAATTTAAAGATCAAGAAAAAGATTTTAAAAATACAAAAAATATTAATTTTGAAAACCTTAAATTAAAAAAAATAAGCTTTAGTTACCAAAATAATGAAAAATTGCTTGTATTTGAAAATTTAAATTTAGAAATCAAAAGAAATGAAGCTATAGGTATAATTGGCTACTCAGGAAGTGGCAAATCAACTTTAATAGATCTCATAACAGGAATGCTAAAACCAGGCTCTGGTGAAATCCTTTTGAACAATAATCATCTAGATGAAAAGATTATAAATAGTTGGCATTCTAAGATTTCCTGCATTTCTCAAAAAAATTATATTTTAAATTCTACAATTAAGAATAATGTAGCTTTTGGTGAAAATGAAGATGACATTAATTATGAAAAAGTAATTAAATGTTTAGAATTATCCAAGATAAAATATCTTATAGATGAGAATAATGATGGTTTAAACTTTTCAGTTATGGAGGACGGTAAAAATTTATCAGGAGGTCAAAGACAAAGAATTGTGATAGCTAGAGCTTTATATAAGAATTCTGAAATACTAATATTTGATGAAGCAACAACTGGGTTGGATAAAGAGGTTGAACAAGAAATTTTTGATGACATTAAGAAAAATTTTTATGGTTTAAAAACAATAATCATATCAACACATAATCATAATCTATTAAAATTTTGTGACAAGATTATCGATATAAATAAAATTAAAAAAAATTAAATATAAACAAAAAATTTTAATATGACACTTTTTTTTCAATTTAAATTTTATTCATAACTATTTTTTTTTAAAAATTAATGTTTTATGATGATTTAGACGAAATTTTTTTGGATAATTTTTCATAGGTATTTCTGAAAGTTTACCAAAATATTTATCTAAATTTTCTGCAACATGTATTAATTTATAATTATTAAATTTTTTAACTAAATCATTTAAATTAAAGAACCAGGTAGGAATTTTATATTTATAAAATTTTTGTAAAGCTATAAAAGTTTTGTTATTACCAATCCTTGTGCTATTAATTATAATATATTTACTATTAATTTTTATAAGCTCATTAATAAATTTTTTTGGGTCATCTATATAATGAAGAGTATTTGAGATATGAATTATATCATATTTTTTTTTTTTAAAGTCTGTATAAAAATTACAATTAAAATATTTTGAAATTTTTATTTTTTTATAAATTTCTATAACTTCTGGAACCTCAACTAAGTCTAAAAGGATTTTTTTTTTTATTTTAGTTCTATTAAATTCTTCATAGTTTTTAATTATATTATTTAATTCAAAATAAACATCAAGCCCTCCTGACCCTATATCAAGAATTTTAACTTTTTCATTTAAATATTGGCTAGAAAAAATAAATGGTAGGACAGAGTTTAAAATCCTATGATTAATTTTTTTTTTATTTTTTTTTATTTTTTTTTTTACTATATTTGACCAAATACTATTATTAAGTTCATCTTTATTTATTTCTTTTAAATTTTTACCTTTATATATCCCTTGAAAAATATTCATATCTACTTTGGTCTCCTACTTGATCTTAAACCCAAAAATGAGTTAGTTAAACCATTTATTCTGCTTAATCTCAACTTCGTTTTTTCTTTATTAAAAGATATTAAATTAAGTATTAAAAATGTTAGATCTTTTACAAAAAATGGAAAGCAGACTTTAAACGCTTTTAAAAAACCAAAATTCTTTTTATAAAAGTAGAATTTTGACCACATAAAATGCCACTGCCTTAATAGTTTAATTTTGCTTTTTTCAAAATTGTCTTTTTCAGCAATGCTACTTTGTCGATTATGTAAAAATAAAACTTTTGGTAAAAAATAGACATTTATATTTTTTTTAAAGCAATTGTAAAAAAAATCAATTTCTTCGAAATATAAAAAATAATTTTCATCAAATCTTATTTTATCTTTAATTTTTTTTTTATTAATCAACATAATAGAACCTTCCATATCCCATTTTTTGACTATATCATTTTCTGCATCTCTATTTTCACCATTTGGAACTAGAACACCAAAATCTTCAATTTTATTTGAGTATTCTAATAATTTATTTAAACTTTCATTACTAAGCTTAACATCAATATCTAAATACAAAGCTAAATTTGTATTACAATGATCTAAACATTTATTTATACCTGCACCATTTCCTAAATTATTTTTTGAGTCTATGATTTCCACATTTTCGAATTTATAAAAAAAATTTTCTAATTTTTCTTGAGTGTTATTAACTATAATAATTGGGTATAAAGTATTAAACTGCAAAATTAATGATTTTAACAAATCAGATTTGGGTTTATAGGCGACCATTATTATTGTTAAAGAATTCATATATATAAATATTTAAAAATTTATTTCCTTCTTTTAAATAAACCATGTAAAGTAATCGGGTAGGTTTCCAATATTTTTATTATTTATTTGTTTTTTAAAATTAATAAAGTCCATTTTATTATTTTTAACAATATAATTTTTAAAAAAAACATAGAACGTAAGGCCCCTTGAATATAGAGACCAAGTTGTAAAAGTATTGTTTTGTTTGGTATTTCTAAAAGAATTTAAATAAAATTTACTGTTTTTACTGAATTTGAACCAAAAATTATTATTATGTTTCATATTTTAGTTTAGACTAATTAACTTTTTTAAATTATTACTTTTTCAAATGAAAACAAAGAAAATAATATCCCTTAAGAAATATAATATTAAAAAACTTAATTGGGAAAAAAAATTATTTAAAAATAAAGAGCTTAAAAAATTATCAAAAAAG
>MDSV01062074.1_pt1 | contig 19834 bp, 19 predicted proteins | sample 810851 | NCBI WGS metagenome assembly MDSV01 (sample SAMN05326640, study PRJNA326480) | marine metagenome | isolation source: seawater | place: Atlantic Ocean: North East | collected 2012 | reverse complement strand
GCTTCTTACGTTTATCTGCCACGATCTTGCCTTCACGGTATTCTTTTCGCCATCGTGACAGCATAAATGGATGGATGTCGAGAGTATTGGCTACTTCCTGAACCTGAACTCCTTCTATCAGACTTAGCTGAACCGCTTTAACTTTAAACTCGTTCGAATACTGCCAGGTCTTTCTTGGCTGAGTATATTTTGGCATTGGACACCTCGTCAGTTTGACTTTGGTGTCCGTTTTATCGGGGCAAGATCACAGTCCGACAACATGCGCTTGTTAGATGCTTTCTTCCAGCGTCGCAATGTATTGATCACATTCTTCGATAACATACTTCGGAACCGTTTGATATTTTGCTGGGTTTAACTGATAAATGTAGTCATTCTCAATATGAAAAGCTTGGTTAATAAACTTCAGGACTATATCAGCATGACCTGCACCAGCATTTCCTTCTGATATAATCCTATATATATGCAACTTTTCGTAATTATTGCCGCACGAATTATAAAGATCGAGCATTGCAGAATTATCATGTATCAATTGCATAAAGCTTTGGTAGTCAAATTCTGGTATATGTTGCTGAATTTCAGATAAAGCGTCTTGTATTTCTTCTGTAGTCATTTCACGCGATGATCCGCCCTCAAATATTACGGGTACCGATCTTCTATGAAGGGCGTTTGATACAAGCTGGTACGCCATCCCCTTCGAATTAAGAATTTCATATGTTCTACGAATGTAAACAAGCTTAGCTACCAAGTTCGCATGACCTGTAATGTTTGAAGAGTTAACATCAACAAATGTCATGATATCGTCTTTCTCAATACCAATCTCTGTTAGTTGTCCACCGTCGTTTTGTAGAAAAGAAGCGACGGGCTTTTCAAACCTATCCGTATGGTGATAAAGCATGTCAACGATTGGCTCAAAATCGTGACTAAGCAATAAGACTGTTTTCCCCCGGAAGGATTTCTCCTTTCTGAAAAGCATCTCTACAATGGCGTATTTTTTATTTTTGTCGAATGAAGAAATAGGGTCATCTAGAACGATCAAATCAGGAACGTTTTTGATTGCATCGAACATAAATAGCACTAACGCAAAGGCATTTCTTTCGCCATAGCTGAGCACATTTCTGACCCCTGCCACTTCCTCAGACTCAAGGTCTACATGAATTAGTTTTAGCTTATGCTTGCCAGATTCATCCTCAATAAGATCGACAGTGTATCTGTAGCCAGCATTACGAAGGAACGAGTTAATAGCTTTCTTGTTTTCTTGTACTACCTCCTCAATATGGCGCTTCTGAATGGCAATTCGCCCCTGTAGCTGTCCAGCTTTTTCAATCAGCAGTTCTATGGAGTCATTTACTTTTTCTATTTTAGATAGTGTTTCATCTGATTGAAGATGTGCATATAGATTTTGATCGATTTTGTATCCTCGCAATTCATCGATCACTTTATCGACATCTTTGAAAGTAAAGAATCCAATATTCTTAAGATGCTTAAACATGTTGTTAAGCCGGTCGATTTGACCTTTTACCTCAAGAAGATATCCGGTCTGTTCTTCCGTGTATCCGTCAACACTCGAAACGAAATCACTTATGATTTCTTTTGTTTGATCTGAAAAGTATTTATCAAGACGTTGAAATATTTGTACGAGTTTATTCAGGTTCTGAATTGATTTCGGGTCATAGACCTCCCCAACACGCCTTATTGTTTCTTTTACATCCTTTACATCACTAACACAGTAGGGACAATTGTCAGTTTCCTCGATAAACTGCCCGCCGTCGAGCTGCCACTTGACCCACTTTACATTGTCCTGCCCTTGGATGAAATCTTGGTATATTTCGAGGCCCTCCGGAATATTAACTACTTTATTGCCTCCCTTGAGAGCTTTAGCTATTGCACTTGATCCATGTACGCCTTTCTTAGTAGGTTTGCCAAAGCTACTACTCAACTCATCGAAATCAGCTATCAATTCCTCAATTTCATAATCTTCTTGAAATTGGCTCTTTATTTCAGACACAAGCTCCTCAATCTCAGCCATAACCGAATCATATTGCTCATCTCTGATGAGGATATCAAAACTTCCTTTAAGTAATTCGTCCGGTTGAAAAGCGAATTCATTTATATAAGATTCATCAAACACCTTGATGCTATTGACTGCCTCGCACCCAGTTACAGTTGGTATAATTGAGTCATCATTGAATGCCTTAAATGGTTTGAGTTCTGTAAGGTCATTGGTGCCATTTAACTTCGATGAAACTGACTTTTGAATTGATTTCGATATCGTACTCTTACCAGTGCCATTGATTGCGTACTTTATATTCAGTACACCTTCCTCAATCTTTATCACACCATTATCAATGTTATTGCAATGACTAATTTCAATTTCCATTCAACACTCCTTTGTTTGGGGATACTTGGGCATCTAACGCTCGGCCTTGGGGCGCGCGCTTTTTGCGCGTCCCGCCACGCTTTTCAGTGGCCTCAACGGCCGCTTGTTAATTTTCATAGGGCCGAGCGCCACTCATGCCAGTAAAGGTATACAGTTCAACATCACCCGCCGTCCATTTTGTGCCTGTAACATCAACCAAAATTAAATTACCACTTACATCGGCTTTTGGTGATGATTCAAACTCACCCTTCAATTTGTAAATACTGCCACCCTCTTGCTCAACAAAATCAAATGCAGCAATTTCTCCATTATCAAGGAGGATACCTACAATCCTTCCATGTGGAGATTTCAAATTTGATTCCATATTTGTCCTTGAAAAATTAACAGTTTCTTCGTGAGCGTGCTCATTTGCACACCTGTGTCCCTTTTGATGTTTCGAAAGTAACCTAACCTCCCGCCACTGTTAAGAAAAGTGCCTGAGGCGACGTCTTTTTTCGGTGTGAAAGCGTGCTCGTTTGCACGCAAGCCTCATCTTTATGCTTGGAGCATTATCACGGTACAGAACCTTCTATGCTATTGATCTTAAAAAATTTTATTATGAGGAAGTGGAATCCGCGCTAGCACAATCGCTCACCAACCCAGTTCGGCATTCCGTAGTTCTTCAACAAGCGCATCAAAGTCACTATCGCTGAACTCCGATGGATTACTATTCGGGTACCCTGAATCAGTAATTCTAAACGTGAAATGGCACTTAGATATATCGACGTCTGGGTATGCAAGTTCAACCAACCGGATTGGCAGTGATGAATCAGGCTTTGGGCAGTCGTATACATCCATCAATTTTCGCAAAGCCGCAGAGGGCGTTAACCCGTCAGAGAGAACCCATTTCCGAAAATCTTCCAGGGATGTCGCGGGAAGATTCGACGGAGGCGTAGTATTGATTAAGGTCAAATCATGGTCTTTAGTCATACTAACCTCTCATATCACTAGGGTTCTTACACCAGTGCACTGATACTCCGTTCCAATTCCCTTTGGGCAAACCCGTATCAAATGCTTCGACGTGTTTGTAACCCAGGCTTTCCATAAGCCCTTTTGACCATGCCAGTTCGATTTCTTCGGGTGTTCTACCCGCGTTTACTCCTGCACGGAAACGTGCGAGGTTGTCATTAATATATGAGTTCACGATATTACTGGTACCGTAGAGTTTCTCCATGCTGGTAATCAACTTTCGTATTTCATTGTGAGCAAAGAAATCTTTTACATATACGCGGGTATCAGAGTTCTGAGGGTGATTAGCGTAGGATCGAATGTCCCACCAGATAAAAGGCCACCCTCCAATTGGGTGTCTGGCCTTATAGTAGCCCCGGAGGTAGGCGGCACGTGTACCGTTGAATTCAACGATATACTGCTTCTCCGTCGGATCGTATTCTGCTGCTGTGACTCCATTCCTGGCTCTTTGGGCTGATACCACGAGCCTGTCTTTCTGAAGTTCTATTGCGTCAAACGAGACAGTAAACCAATTACCATCAGCAGGTACCTTAACTTTCTTTAAAGCTACACCATCCTTTGCCATGTCGTGGATTGGCCCAGAAAGGTCAGTGAATACCTTTTGATTGTCCTTTGATATTAGCTCTAGCTTATTTTTTATAAAGTCAGATATAGCCACTGGGAGGTTCCGTCCTATTTGAATGTAACTACTAAGTCCGAGTCTACCCCGCCGCTCAAAGCAAATCAAAGTGCTCCGCACCCCATAGGGTGAAGAGCAAGACTCCCCGCCCCAACATATATTCATCAAGTATCGAAACAGGTCGTTAACAGAATCACATATCGCACATACCATATCAAAACAGCCCAGCATTGGTGCTTCGATACGCCAATGGCGGGCTGCGTAGTGATGGTTCAGAAGTTAAGAGAAGCTACCTGTCAGAGGTACCGCACCTGATAGTTCAGGCTGCTTGACGTTGTGGCTTTACGTTTCACCATTTTGTCGTCTTTCATACTGACATTCAGGCCTGAATGCTCTTTGATCGCCTGTTCAATTTTGGCGTCTGTCAGCTCACCTTCGATTTTGATTTCTTCGGGTGATGCGTCTGCGACGCCTCCGCCCGGCAGGTAGATAGTGCCGTTACTGAAGTCGACGGCAAACGCAATAACACCCGGAATGAGGAAGAACAGTAAGCCGATGGCGTCCAGTGCCACGACTCCGACGTCGAGCTGGCCATCAACCTGGCCTTTGCGCTCTGGGTAAAGGATGGTGCCACAGGCGGCGAGCTGCATTACGATACCACCCGCGATAGATAATGCGATACCGCGACGGAGCGGGCTTACTCTGGGCTTTTCAGCATCGTATGAGTCATGTGTATCGAGAGCAGCATCAAGGGCTGCAGTGTCGGCAGAAAATGGCGTTTCATCGAATGATTTATGTTCGTTCATGATCGTTCTCTTTTGCTGTCGTCACACGTCCGACCAGTGAAACAGTGTCTTGTTCCACGAAGTTGAGAACATAGGCGCCAATTGCGGTAGCCTTACGGCAGGCCTAACCGCTTGCGTAAGCCGCTTACTTGAACAGCCTCAACCGGAATCTGATCAGCCATGCTCTCTTTCAGTCACTATGTGGAACAAGCTTCAGCACAACACCCCGATTTTGAATCAAAACTACACCATGCAATGAAGCCGCAGGCAGAGAAGGAACTGGCTTCGATACCAGATGACCGCTGGCTATCTTGTCTCTCGCAGTGTGTGTTTCAGTCTGGCTTTAACTGGAAAGTCGTTGCTAATAAGTGGCCAAGATTTGAAGAGGTGTTCTGTAACTTTCGCACAGACGTGCTGGTCATGTGGCCACAGGAGCAATACGAGCAGTTTATGCAGGATGACACCATCATCCGTCATATGGCGAAGATCAATTCGGTGTACGAAAACGCCCTGTTCTTCACTGACCTGCAACGTGAGCACGGCAGTGCCGCGGCCTGGTTTGCATCCTGGAAGCCAGAAGATTACGCCTTAAACCTTAAGGTGTTCCGCAAGCGCGGCAACCGGGTTGGTGGGCGAACCGGCCAGATCTTTCTCCGTCGCATGGGGGTGGATTCGCCGATTTTCAGCGACGATATGATTCTGGCACTCACGAGCAAAGGCGTGATTGATGGTGTACCTACGTCAAAAGCGAGCTGGAAAGCCTTTATGGATGCCATGTTGCGCTGGCGCGACGAAACCGGTTACAGCCTCACTGAGCTGAGCCAGATTCTGTCCTGGTCTGTCGGTCCGCGAAGATAAAGGGTCGCGAAGGTAAAAGGTCTTTAGCGTCAGAAAGCTAAAAGGTGTCGGTCGGGAATCTCTCGTCGTATACTCTCGGCTGCGTTTTATTTGTTTCTTTTAAGGTTTGTTATTCATGTCTGCCCCTAGCACGAACACCCCAGATCATCAGCCGCGTCCGTTTGTCGATCTGATGGTCAGTATTGTGATTCCGTCCATTATTCTGATGAAGTTCAGTGGTGACGAACATCTCGGCAGTGTGAATGCGCTTCTGCTGGGTCTCGCCTTTCCTCTGGGTTGGGGCCTGTTTGAGCTGGTGAAGTACCGTAAGAAGAATTTTATCGCCCTGCTGGGGATGATCAGTGTCGGCCTGACCGGTGGCATTGGTCTGCTGGAACTTGATGCTGGCTACCTGGCCATCAAAGAAGCTGCAATTCCTGCCATTATCGGTCTGGCGGTGCTTATTTCGACCCGCACCCGCTATCCACTGGTGCGCACCATGCTTTATAACCCGAATGTGCTGGACGTCGATAAGATTCAGAGCGCTCTGGAAAAGAATAAAGCGACAGAAGAATTTGAAAGCCGCCTGATGAAAGCAACGTACTTCTTTGCCGGTACCTTCCTGTTTTCATCCATCATGAACTATGTGCTGGCAAAGTGGATTGTCGTCAGCCCTTCGGGTACTCAGGCCTTTAACGAAGAGCTGGGCCGTATGACATTGGTCAGCTATCCCATGATCGCGATTCCATCCATGGCCATGATGCTACTGATTTTCTATTACCTGTGGCGCACGATCCGTCGCCTTACTGGCTATACGCTGGAAGAAGTACTGGCTCCGCACCTGGCGGATAAGTGACCGCGGATCACAGACAGAGAGACAGCCAGATTCGTTCTATTATGCGTTCGATGCCAATTGCCACACCTGTGGCAATTTGCTACATTTTGAGTTACCTGAATCTGTGAGTACACCGCTATGGCAACTACCAGCATCCGACTGGATCAAGAGCTTGTAGAGAAAGCCACCATTATGGCAAAAGCCTTGAACCGAACCCCTCCCAAGCAAATTGAACACTGGGCTAAGATCGGCGAGATCATGGAAGATAATCCAGACTTACCCTATGAGTTCGTGAAACAAGCGATCATCGCTAGAGCAGAGAAAGAAGCTGGAAAATTAGAAGACTATGACTTTGGCTAAAACGACAGGAAAAGTCACCAGAGTTGTACAGACACCCAGTTTTAAAAAAGCAGTTAAGAAACTTAAACCTAATCAAAAAGCCGACCTTGATGGCGCGGTGAGAGAGGTCATGAATGACCCCTTTCTCGGCGAGCAGAAAAAAGGCGATCTCGCCTTTCTACGCGTTTATAAATTCAAAATGACTAAGCAACTCATGCTGTTAGGTTACAGCTACGAAGACGGCGCTTTGATTCTGGAGCTGATTGCGCTCGGGTCTCACGAGAACTTCTATCGTGATGTTAAACGCATCACATGAATCCACTTGAAACTCCAGATCACTAAACGCCCATTCTCGTTGGGTTGATCAGTAATCGGTAACCGGAAAGATTGATTCAGCGTACATCTGCAGCTCATATATCCACTGTAGCTTCTGAGGGTCATCCGCTACGCGCTGTGCTGCCTGCTCAAGGATTGGCGCGAACTGCTCGAAGGTCAGCAGTGGCGAACCAGGAACGCCCTGCATAAGGCGCTGTGTACGATGCTGCTCCCAGCGCTCGCGCTCGTCTTCGTTGAGGGTGTCAGAGAAATTACGTGCCCGGTAGCGGAACAGCATTTCTTCCCCGCGCTCATCCTGAAATGGGTTCGGATAATCCGCCAGATCCCAACCCTGCATTCGCTGTATTTCATCCATTGCCTGTTTGTCAGCATTCGAGAAGAAACCATCGTATAAGCGAGCATCCACGTCGGAGATTTCGGCAAACTGACGATTGCCAAAGACCTCAGCCATTTTGGCATTCAGAGGTCCTGCTTCACGCAGTATCTTCAGATGGCGACGCAGGTCATCGCCGCTGATGTTCCAACGCTCTGCCTGATCCGGTGTCAGCGTATTTGCAGGCGCAATGACAGGAGATTTGTTGATATGAATTTCTTTCAGAGGCAGGCGGGTTATTCCTTCTGGCATGTCCGCCGCTCGGGTAAAGACGCGCTCTGAAATCTGCTCAGCACTCAGGTCATAGAGTGCGGTCGGATCGGCAGACAGATCCCAGGCAATAAAACTGTTTTTGTTCGTCGGATGCCAACACAGCGGTGCAACAACGGCCATACAGCCCTGCTCTACCGGGTACATGCCTGATACATGCATCAGTGGCTTATGAGTGCCGACATCAATCAGGCCACCCAGCGCCTGCTTACTACGATGCTGATATAGATAACGGTATAATTTAGGTTGTTTATCTTTGATCAGGCGTGCCAGAGCAATGGTCGCACGCACGTCGGACACCGCGTCGTGAGCCTTACCGTGGTCGAGGCCATTTGCTGCAGTCAGGTGCTCAAGCTTAAAGCTGGTTTTGCCAAGGTCGTTCTTTGGCCATTCAATACCTTCCGGGCGCAGTGCATAGGCACAACGGACTACATCGAGCAGGTCCCAGCGCGAGTTACCGCCCTGCCACTCACGCGCATACGGGTCAAAGAAATTGCGATAGAGCGTGTAACGGGTGAACTCATCGTCAAAGCGAATGCTGTTGTAGCCGGCAACACAGGTACCAGGCTGACTGAACATGTCATTGATGCGAGCGATGAACTCACGCTCTGGAACACCCCTGCTCTGGCAATCCTGCGGCGTAATTCCTGTAATCAGAACCGCATCGGGGTGCGGTAGATAATCATCTGTCTGGCGACAGAAGATTTCGACAGGCTCTTCGATTTCATTGAGGTCTTCGTCGGTGCGGATAGCGGCAAACTGCGCCGGACGATCCCAGGCCGGGTTAGCGCCAAAGGTTTCGTAGTCGTACCAGACGATGGTGTTCACTCAATGCTCCTGTGTGCAGATCAAAACGCTAGTTTACCGGTTATATGGCACGCATAAAACAAAACCCCCGAAGGACAGCCTGCGGGGGTTCTGTTTAACATCAGCTCAGCGGGTGCTTACCAGCCTTTACGCGGATTACCCGGTACGACCCAGCCCTGTTCTTCATTGCCCGGAAGTTGTGGCAGCTCGCCGTACAACAGGTAATGGTGAGCGTCACGCGCCGACTGACGAGGCAACTCTTCCATCGGCAGGTGGCCGACGACTTCGTAAGAAACAAAGGTCATGTTCGGCAGATGCGTTTTGAACTGCTTCATGACGCGCTCTGGCGTCCACTCATCATCCTCGCCCCACATAACCAGTGATGGCGTCTGGATGTACTTGATGCGATCACTTTCGTTCTCGCCTTCTTCAAGTTGTTTCTCCATGGTGCGGGCAACATCAATAAAGGCCTTACGGTTGCCTTTGCGCAGCATCATGTCCTGATTGCGGCGAACCACTTCGTCGCTGACTTTTTCTTCGTCAGCGTACATGGACTCAACACGGTCGCGCACGCGATAGCGCGGCAGAGTCCATGAGTTCAGGCCAGCGAGGACAGGAATGGTGTTGTAACCCAATACCGGATGGACTTCCTGATCAAAGCCTGTGGAATCAACGAGCACCATGCTCTCAACGCGCTCTGGGTATTCTTTGGCGAAGTTCCAGGTAATGAAACCGCCATAAGAGGCGCCTACCAGCTTAACGCTATCGAGGCCGAGCTTGTCCATGAAGGCTTCGACTTTGCCCATCATGTACTCGACGTCGTATGTTTCTGTTTTTGGGTCAGGCCCGGTCAGGCCGTGCCCTGGCAGATCCAGACGAATCACGCGGAAGTCGGTGGCCATGCGCTCTACCCAGGCATCCCACACGTGCAGAGAAGAATGCTCACCATGCAGCATTAACACAGCTTCATCGCCAAAGCCCTGATCGGTGTAATGCATCACCAAACCATCAACGGCGGTAAACTTTGAGCTTTCGTCGGTGTATTTTTCGGTCAGTTCAGAGAGAGGCCTCGACCCCAGGCCAAAGTAGGCACAGCCCGTAGTAACAACGGTAGTTGCGACCATACTGGCTACCAGCAGCAGCTTGATGAGTTTCATCGTGATCCCCGGATCTTATTATTGTTGTCATATTACTGGGGCAACTCTGATTAATGCAGTTGAGGCTGCGGCTTTCAGGAAAGTAACAGTTCAAGGCGCTACTTAGATGGCATGGCCGGTCACGTCGAAAAGTAGCAACACCGAAATGGTATTTTCCTGAAAGCCCCGAAGGGCGTAGCCTGTAGACACTTTATATCTTTGTTGTTGATCTTATTAAGGACTCGCCATTAATTTCGATCAACGCCTCGATCTAAAGCGTTACAGGACTCACGCGCAGCACGACTGCATTAATCAGAGGTGCCCTAATACTAGTCTCGTTACCTTACCACAGCTTTAAGGGGTCGTCTCGCCTTCTGCATCAATCTGCTTCTGACTCAATTCTGCGCTTCCCCTCTGCTGCTATGACGTTAGAATGATCGTCCTTTTCGAGAACATTTGTTGTAAGCGAACTTCATGGCTCTATTCAAAAAGTTATTCAACAGGGACAAAACCCGCAACGCGACCGACACTAAGAAAGCGCCGGCCGCGAAAACTGGGCGTCAGTTAATTCTCAGCGAGAAAGACAGCGACCGCCGTCTGACACTGATTAAAGAAGTAACCGAAGAGAGCGAGCTGGAAGCTCTGATCCGTGAGGCAGATAAGGAGACCCGCCAGCAGATTGAGTCTGTCTGGCTTGAGCGTCTTGCCCCGTCAGGAACGCTACCCAGTGGTGCGAATGATCAGGTACTGACCCGCATTGCATCACTGACTCAGGATGCCGCGCTGGCGAAATCTGCGGTTGCTGCAATCGGTGACGAACCGGCTCGCCTGGCGCTGGCCAAAGAGCATTCTCTGGCACGCGTACGTCTGGCAGCAGCAGAAACGATTATTTCAGCCGATGCACTGCACGAACTGCAGAAACATGCTCAGGGCAAAGACAAGGCCGTTTACCGCCACTGCAAAGATGCCCTTGCGGCACTCAACGCAGAACAGGAAGCCCGCCAGAAAATTCAGGACAAAATTGACTACATCCGCAGTAATGCAGAGACCCTGCTGCGCCTGGGCTATGGCCCGGAGTTCACAGGTAAAGTGCAGATACTGAAACAACGCTGGCAGGACCTTCAGAACGCCATCGAAGGCTTTGACACAGCGGATATCCCCGCCCTGCTGGAAAAACTTGAAGCGATTCTGACTGCGCAGAAAGAAGAAGAGCAAAAAGCCGCAGCACTCGAAGCTGAACTGCAGCAAGCGACTGAACAGCAACAGCGTATCCTTGCTCACCTGCAGGATGCACTGGAAAGCATCAGTGATGACTCCACCGCTGAAAGCCTGAAAGAAACTCTCCTCAGCGAAGAAAGTGCCTGGGCAGAAGCCACAGCTAAGCACTCGGCATCCGCAAGCCAGCAAAAGCAGTACGATAATGCCGTTGCCGAAATCACAACCGCAGCGTCAGCCCTGCAATACCTTGCTGAGCATGAAGAAGTTAAGGGTGAACTGTCTCCAGAGCAGGCACGTGAGCACCTTCCACACCTTGCCTGGCCGCACAGTGCCAGCGCTCCAGAATGGCTGAAAGCTCTGAGAAAAGCGGCCGGTGAAAAGCCGAAAGCGGCAAAGCCAGCACCGGCGAAACAGGATGACAGCGAAGCCCGCGCTAAAGCTGAGGCGCTTATTGAAACGCTCGAAAGCGCACTGGAAGCAAAAGTTGTTGCAGACGCTGCCAGCGCGCTCAAGCAGATTCATCGTTTGAACGACAAGCTGACGCAAAAGACACAGAACCAGATGCAGGGCCGCCTTCGTCTGCTGACCAATCAGCTGAACGAACTCCGCGACTGGCAGGGCTTTGCTGTAACGCCGAAGAAGGAAGCCCTGTGCGAGCAGATGGAAGCCTTAATCGACGCCGATATTGCGCCGGACTTACTGGCCGAGCGTATTAAAGAGCTTCAGACCGAGTGGAAATCTCTTGGCCACTCGAATGACCGGGATCTGTGGCAGCGCTTCCAGGAAGCCTCTGACAAGGCCTTTGAGCCGTGCAAAGCTTATTTTGCAGAACAGGCTCAGCAGCGTGAGAAACTGGTATCACTGCGTAATCAGCTTACCGAAGAGCTACGCCATTACGAAGCCAACATGGACTGGGACAGCGCAGACTGGAAAACGGTGCAGAATACGTTGAATGCCGCCCGTGATACCTTCCGCTCTTATTCGCCGGTTGATCGTGCGTCTCACCAGAAAACCCAGAAAGCATTTAACGACGTCTGCGACGCGATCTATGCGCACCTGAAAGCCGAATACGATCGTAATTTAGATCAGAAGCGTGCTCTGGTCAGCGCTGCTGAAGCGGCTGCGAACAGCGACGATATGAGCGCAGCAGCAGAAACAGTGAAGAAAATCCAACAGGACTGGAAGTTGGTCGGCGTGACGCCTCGCGGTCCGGACCAGAAACTATGGAGCCAGCTGCGTAAGCACGCAGATTCTGTTTTTGCTCAGTTGAATGACGCACGCGATGCCCGTAAAGCTGAAATTAACGAAACGGTAGCCAATGCGGAAGCCATCGTTGAAGAAGCAAAAGCGAACGCAGAAAATCAAGGTATTGCGGCAGTAACCGAAGCTCGTGAAAAGCTTGCAGATATTGAGCTTCCAAAAGGAGCACACGGACGCCTTGTTAAATCGCTCAACGACATTGAGGAGCGTATTAACTCTGAACGCAGCGCAGCTAAAGCCGCAGAAGAACGTGGTCGCTGGGATACTCTGCTAGAGTTGGTTTCGTCCAATGAGACACCTGAATCTGACGCTGCTCTGCCTTCGGGCATTGAAGCTTCCTGGTTTACTCAGGAAAGCAGTACGGCGGATGCCAGAAAACTCTGCATCACGATGGAAATACTGGCTGATGTTGAATCACCGGTCGAAGATAAGCCGGCGCGCATGGAACTTCAGGTTCAGCGCCTGGCAGAGGGCATGGGAAGAAATCTCAGCAAAGAAGAAGAACGTGATGCGCTCATTAAGCAATGGCTGACAGCAGACGCAGATACGGTGCTGACTGAGCGGTTTATTGCTGCACTTAAAGCCGTTATCTGAGGCATTTAAAAGCAGCAATCCATTGACTGCTTCCTGAGTAAAAACGGGCCTTTCACAGGCCCGTTTTTATTTGTAGCGACGAGAGCTACTCTTCCTCTTCGGCACCCTTCACGATCAAAAAGCGATACTCCCCATCCACTTCTTCGTTAACCAGCATTTCATGGCTGAGAAACGCACAGAAGCGCGTAAAATCGCGCACGGTTGAAGGGTCTGTGGCCAGTATCTGTATGACTTCGCCGATCGCCATTTCATTAATTTCTTTGTGAAGCATCATTACCGGCTCTGGGCAGAAAAGCCCGCGGGCGTCTAATGTTCTGACGATATCAGTCATAGTGATCCTGTTAATGTGAAAATCTGAGAGTCAAAAGGAGACCGCGACGCTGAGCCATCACCACGATGGAAATCACTGCTGCACAGAGGGCCGCCGCAACGGTGAAATGACCCGCGTAACCAATGTGGGTGGCACTATACCCCGACAAGGCACCTGCGACCATTCCGGTGATTATGACTACGCAGCTCTGAAAGGCATAATCCGCGCCCTCTGAGTGCTCGCGGCAGCGATCCATCATGACCGTAAACAGGGCTGCAGTGGCCATACCACCCGCCACGTGTTCTGCAATCACGGCCAGCCAGATCGTAAACATATCACCTGCAGAAATCAGGGAGTAACCAAGCATTGCGACAGTCTCAAAGAGAAGGAACAAGACTAATGCATAGGCTCGGGGCATCCGGCCGGTCAGCCAGCCTCCCAACAAGGCGCCAGAGAGCCCCGCAAGGAATCCGCCAATGCCGAGCAAAGCTCCCATCTGATCAAGTGTGACACCCAGGTCAGACAGGTAAGGCCTGATCATCTGAGTCCCGAACGCATCACCAAACTTATAAAGCGCAATCAACGCCAGCCATAACCACGGGCTGTCGAGACGAAAGAAACCAGACCACTGCTTCCAGACGCCCTGCTCTGCTTTGGTATGCCGACGTGGCTTCCAGAAGTACAAAGGTAAACTACCAAGAAACATCAGCGCTGCGACGGACAGCAAAGAAAACTGCCAGCCAAGGTAATTAAAGAAAGACAGCAGAACGCCACCGGCCAGTACCATACCGACACGATAGCCCCCCACCTGAATACCATTACCGAGGCCACGCTCTTCAGGTTTAAGGTTCTCTACAGCGACCGCATCAGTGGCGATATCCTGCGTGGCGGTTAATAGATTCACGGCCATCAGAACAAGAGCCAGCGCTAACACGCCATCGCTCGTCAGCCATGGCAGCGGAACAAACGACAAGCCAATCAGAACCAGCACAGCGGTGTGATTCATCGCCAGAATCCAGCTGCGACGATACTCTCCGGGAACGATGGATACCCGGTCCAGCACTGGCGCCCAAATAAATTTCAGCGCCCAGGGCAGTGCTACCAGAGACATCAGTCCGATGGACCTGAGATCGACGCCCTGCTCGCGCAACAGCACGGGCATTGCCTGGCCAAAGAAGCCGTGGGGAAGGCCCTGAACAAGATACAGAGAAATCAGAGCGAACCATTTAAGTGGCGTGTTCATATATTTTTATTCGAACCGATAAAAGAAATAAAATGTTCCAGCACAGCTTGTGGTGCTTCTAACTGTGGATAATGGCCTATTCCATTCAGGCGGACTACGTTCGGCTGAGGTATCAAAGATTCATAATGATCAGCCATGTGTCCACCTGATACAGGGTCGGCAGTGCCGTCGATTAATAATAGAGGTACATCCAGCTTCTGAAGCGCTCCAACCCAACGCTCTCTGTGTTTCCTTCGGTCGGCAATATAATGAAGCATGATATGAGATTTTCTATGCCCATCATTTCGTGAGAACAAATGCCAAAGATCGTTCGCTTCAGGCGAAGTTAGTTTTGTATGTTCACCGAACACCGCATTCAGGTTCTTCTCAAACGTTCGACGAGAGGCGAATTTCGATAATAAAGGACCAACAGGGCTGACCAGCAACTTCTGAATCAGACGCGCTCTATGCTGCTCAGGGAAAAGACCTCCATTCAGCAACGTCATAGTTAGTATCTGGAGACGCTCAGACTCTGGATCGAGGTGTCGTGCAGCTAATTCCTGCGCCACGGTATCACCATAATCATGGGCCAGAATATGCGCTTCCTGAATCCCCCGCTCGGTCAGGACAGACTCAATCAGATCTGCTTGGGCATGAATAGAAAATTGGAAGTCAGCAGGCTTATCGGAAAAGCCAAAACCCAACATATCGATGCTAATAAGGCGGTAGTCGTTCTTCAGCGCTTTCCATATGTAGTGCCAATCCCACCCAGCGGTTGGAAAGCCATGGATCAGGAGAATCACCTCCTCACCGGCACAGGAATCCTGATAGAAGATCTGATGTCCCCTGAATTCGGCCGTTTGCCCTTGCTTGTGCCACGCAGCCAATCCGTTACTTACAGTCATGATTTTCCCGTGTTAGTTCAGAAGGTCTGACTACCTGTATACTCTCGCAGGTGTCACCCAGTATGCCTCAGATAACTGCCCGTATGAAAAAACTGCACCCCAGAAACATTCACAATCAGGAATACGATTTTTATCAGTTGATTAAGGCATCCCCGAATCTCGCTAACTATATAACGAGAACACCTTCTTCTCAGCAGACGATAGACTTCGCCAACCCGTCAGCTGTCAAAGCGCTGAACGCAGCTCTGTTAAAACATCATTACCGGGTTACTGACTGGAATATACCTGACGGTGCTCTCTGCCCCCCTGTTCCGGGCCGGGTTGACTACATTCACTACATCGCCGACCTGCTGGATTCGGTAGAGCCCGATAAAAGTGTGCGCATGCTGGATATTGGTACCGGTACCAACGGCATCTACCCACTTCTGGCGAGCAGTGTTTATGACTGGGAGTGTGTTGCAACCGACATCAGCAAGGCATCTCTGGATAACGTCGCGAAGGTTCTGAAGAGCAACGCGGCTTTGAAGTCCCGCATCAGTCTTCGATTACAGCACGACAAACACAAGATGTTTGAAGGTGTCGTTCTGCCGCAAGAGCAATTCGACATATCGGTGTGCAACCCGCCTTTTCATGCGTCTGCAGAAGATGCTCTGCGCGGCAGCCAACGCAAAGTCGCCAACCTCAACAAAGGTAAAGCAGAACCTAAGAGCGAGCCTCTGCTCAACTTTGGCGGTATGGAAAATGAACTCTGGTGCAACGGCGGTGAAGCGCTTTTTCTTAAAAAGATGATTAAAGAAAGTAAGCAGTTTGCGTCGCAAATACACTGGTTTACCAGTCTGGTATCTAAAGCGGAAAACCTGAAGCCGCTGTCGAAACTTGCGAATAAAGCAGGCGCAACAGACGTCAAAATCATTGAAATGACGCAGGGTAAAAAGCAGACCCGTATTCTGGCGTGGACGTTTCAAGCGATAGGTTGATCGAATTGATTGATCGCAAATAGCCTCCGGCTGAATCGCTCCTACAGGTCAAGGATACACGTGATGTTAGTGAATGATCAGAGCACCGTAGGAGCGCTTCAGCCAGCTTGCCTGGCTATGCGCGATATTTCTCTGCCCAAATCACAGCAGACACCAACTCGGGACCGTGTACCGCAGGGATGCGGTACCCGAGCTTCCAGGGACGGATTTACAGCGTGTCCTGAGCTGGTGCCTGCAGTGGGCGGTTACTCCATCAGATAGGAGCTAACGCCACTGTCGGGAATATGATTCCCTCCTACAAATACAAAAATATGAACGCCAGTCCCTCTGTACTCCAGAAACGAAAAAGCCCCGCAATGCGGGGCTTCTTTGGCACTAGCTTCGAAGCTTACTTCTCAACGATAGCTACAACGCCTTGTCCACCTGCCGCACAGATAGAAATTAGACCACGGCCCGAACCTTTCTCGTCGATCATTTTCGCCAGAGACGAAACGATACGACCGCCGGTCGCTGCGAATGGGTGACCTGTTGCGATAGAAGAACCGTTTACGTTCAGCTTGCTGCGGTCGATGGTGCCCAGTGGCTTATCAAGGCCGAGACGCTCTTTACAGAACTTCTCGTCTTCCCATGCTTTCAGGGTAGACAGTACGACACCAGCGAATGCTTCGTGGATTTCATAGAAGTCGAAGTCCTGCAGAGTCAGACCAGCGCGGTCCAGCATGCGAGGAACTGCGTATGCAGGTGCCATCAACAGGCCTTCTTTCTCTTTATTACCGTCTTTGCCGAAGAAGTCGACAGCAGCAGTTTCGTAGAAAGAAAGATAAGCGCGTACTGGCAGGTTGTGCTCTTTCGCCCACTCTTCAGACGCCAGCAGTACACAAGATGCACCGTCAGTCAGCGCTGATGAGTTAGCAGCAGTCAGAGTACCTTTACCAGACTTCTTGTCGAATGCAGGCTTCAGTTTCGCCAGCTTGTCCATGTCTGGTTCGCGAGCCAGGTTGTCTTTTTCCAGACCCTGGAAAGGAGTAACCAGATCATCGAAGAAACCACGATCGTAAGCAGCCAGCAGGTTCTTGTGGCTGTTGAATGCGATTTCGTCCTGCTCTTCGCGGGTGATGCCCCACTCTTTAACAGTGATCTCAGTGTGATCACCCATAGACAGGCCAGTACGTGGCTCGCCGTTACGAGGAATCAGAGGTGCCAGGTGCTTAGGACGAATCTTAGCCAGCTGTTTCAGTTTGTCCTTAGTTGTCTTCTTGCGGTTCGCTTCCAGCAGGATCTTACGCAGGCCTTCGCTTACGCCGATCGGTGCATCAGAAGTGGTGTCAGAACCACCAGCGATTGCTGAGTCGATGTGACCCAGAGCAATCTTATTAGCCGCCATCATCAGTGCCTGCAGACCAGTACCACACGCTTGCTGGATGTCAGTTGCTGGCGTTTGTGCGTCCAGAGCAGTGCTCAGTACACACTCACGAGTGAGGTTGAAGTCACGGCTGTGCTTGATTACAGCGCCAGCGATCACTTCACCGATACGCTCGCCCTGCAGGCTGTAGCGGTTTACCAGACCATTCAGTGCTGCAGTCAGCATGTCCTGGTTAGAAGCATAAGAGTACGCAGTATTAGAACGTGCGAAAGGAATACGGTTGCCGCCAATAATAGCGACGCGACGAACAGTCTGTGTCATGTCTCAATCCTGTCGGTGTAAAAACGGGAGCTTGTATAAAACTTGCCTATATAACGGCAGAACGCAAAATATCACAATATTCTGCCCAGTGCTGCGCAAGTCTATCGAACCAGCAACTGGCAGCATTGGCTGAAGTGACATAAGACCGTATGCCTGAGGTCAATTTCAGGGGTTATTAATGTTGGTCTAATCTGTTACCTTCCGGCGCTGTACATCGTGCCGATGTGATCCAAGTATCAACTCCCGTAACCCAAACGCATGTAAGAAACGAACGGAACGGACCATGAGCAACTTTTACGAAACAATGTTGAACAACAACCTGGGCCGCAGCCTGCTGAAAAACGTTGGCCTGCCTACCCCAATCGAACTGAAGCGCTACAACCCAAATCAGGAAACTTACTTCGAAGGTAAGGTTCTGATTGGTACCAGCAAGGGCGGTGCTCTGCTGAACGATCTGATGCGCAACCTGAAAGAAGCGAAAGCGACTGTTTACTTCCCAGCGGCTGCACAGACTGCTGCTGACATCCTGGCCGCTGCCGACAAAGCAGGCGTTCGTGCTATTGGTGTTGAAACCAAGAAAGGCATGGCTGAAAAGTTCGACGCTCTGGTATTCGACGCTTCTGGCTTTGAAAGCGGCGCTGACCTGAACCAGCTCTACTACTTCTTTAACCCAGTTATGCGTCAGCTGAACAGCAACGGTCGTGTGATCGTTCTGGGTCGCCCACATATGAAAGCAAAAACTGGCGAACAGGCTGCAGCAATGCGTGCTCTGGAAGGTTTCACCCGTTCTGTTGCTAAAGAAATCGGTAAGAAGTCTGCAAACGCTACTTCTGTATACGTCGAAGAAGGCGCAGAAGCGAACATGGACTCTGCGTTCCGTTTCGTTATCTCTGCTAAGTCTGCATACATGGACGGTCAGGTTCTGACTGTATCTAAAGCTGACGCTAACACTTACCCAGACTGGCACAAGCCTCTGGCTGGCAAAGTCGCTCTTGTGACTGGTGCAGCACGTGGTATCGGTGAAGCAATTGCCCGTACTCTGGCTCGCGACGGCGCTAAAGTTGTTGGTCTGGACATTCCACCAGCAGAAGCAGATCTGAGCCGCGTTATGGCGGAAATCGGCGGCGAAGTACTGCTGGCTGATATCTCTTCTAAAGAAGCTCCTCAGCAGATTTCAGACAAGCTGAAAGAACTGGGCGGCGGTGACGTGATTGTTCACAACGCTGGTGTAACCCGCGACAAGATGCTGGCTAACATGCCTGAGCACTGGTGGAACATGACCATCGACATCAACCTGCTGGCTGAAGAGCACATCAACGATGCGCTGATCGCAAACAAAACCATCAACAAAGGCGCAAGCATCATCTGCGTATCTTCTATGAATGGTATCGCTGGTCAGGTTGGTCAGACCAACTACGCAGCGTCTAAAGCAGGTGTTATCGGTTACGTTCAGTACATGGCTCCTGAACTGGCTAAGAAAGGCATCACCATCAACGCAGTAGCACCAGGCTTCATCGAAACGCAGATGACTGACGCTATTCCGTTCATGACTCGTGAAGTTGGCCGTCGCCTGAACTCTCTGTCTCAGGGCGGTAAGCCAGTAGACGTAGCAGAAACCATCGCGTTCTTCGGTAACCCAGCGTCTAACGGCGTAAGCGGTAACGTAGTCCGTGTATGTGGTCAGTCTCTGGTTGGTGCGTAAGCAGCACATCTAAGTGGCGCTTGATCGAGCAGAACACCAGAAACTGAATCGAAAAAGCCGGCAATTGCCGGCTTTTTTGTGTCTGAAGGAAATTCGGATTTCTAAAAAATCACCGTTTCTTTTTTGCTTTCTTCTTGCGTAAAAAATCTTTCACGGGCGTTTTCTTCGTAGGCAGAGCCCCTTCAAAACGCTTGCGCATCTCTTCGACCTTTTCTTCTTTGTCTTTGTGTGAGCGCTCCG
>MDSV01177833.1_pt1 | contig 19835 bp, 20 predicted proteins | sample 810851 | NCBI WGS metagenome assembly MDSV01 (sample SAMN05326640, study PRJNA326480) | marine metagenome | isolation source: seawater | place: Atlantic Ocean: North East | collected 2012 | reverse complement strand
TGGAAAAACTTTTTATACAAGAGGTTCCAGAAATTTATGATGGTTTAATAGAAATAAAATCTTCTGCAAGAGATCCAGGAAGTAGAGCTAAGATTTGTGTAAAGGCAATAGACACATCCTTAGATCCAGTAGGAGCATGCGTTGGAATGCGTGGAAGTAGGGTTCAGGCTGTCGTGAATGAATTGCAAGGAGAAAAAATAGATATTGTTAATTGGTCAGAAGATCCAGCCGTGGTAGTTTCCAATGCTCTTTCGCCCGCGGAAATTCAGCGTGTTAATGTTGATAATGAAGGTAGAAAGCTAGATGTTATTTTAAACGAAGAAAATTTAAGTAAAGCGATTGGTAGAAGAGGACAAAATGTAAGACTAGCAACTAAACTTTTGAACTATGAAATAAATATAATGACAGATGAAGAAGATTCAGAGAGAAGACAAATAGAGTTTAAGGAAAAAACAGACAACTTTATTAAAAACTTAGAAGTAGAAGAAACTCTAGGTCAATTATTAGTTGCAGAAGGTTTTGCAAATATTGATGATATTAAAGATAGTTCACCAGAGGCCTTATCAAAGATCGAGGGAATTGAGGAAGACACAGCAAAGGAATTGATTAGCAGAGCAAAGGAGTCACATTTAAAAGAACAAGAAGAAATATCAAAGAAAATAAAAGACTTTGGTATTAATAATGACTTAATTAATCATGAGGGATTAACACCTGGAATGCTTGTTACTTTAGGGGAGCAAAAAATATTGAATTTAACTGATTTTGCAGATTTAGCCTCAGATGAGCTCACTGGTAGTTATGATGTAGTGAAGGGTGAACGAATTAAAATTAAAGGATATCTCGAAGATTTTGCTTTATCAAAAACTGAAGCAGATAATTTAATAATGTCAGCAAGAAAAAAAATATATAAAGATTGAGAGATGGAAAATGGAAAAAAAAAAATTAACTCTTTCAATATCGGGAAATACAAAAAAAACTATATCTAATATAGAAAAGGCGAAATTCCAGCCAAAAAATTCAATTATAATTGAAAAAAAAAATGTAGGTTTTTCAAAAAAGAAGACTTTTACAAAATCTTCAAACAAAGTAGATAATCTTAGAATTAAAAAACCTTTTCAATCATCAAAATTAATTCCTTCTTCATCAACAGATTATGAAAAAAGAAAATTAGCAGAACAGAGGGCAACAAAAAGAATTAAAGGGGACGAAATTACTAAAGACATAAAGAGTAAAATAGGAGGTAAAAGAAGAGAGTTAAAACTAACAATTTCAAGAGCTTTAAGTGATGAAGATATAGGCACTCGATCTAGAAGTTTAGCTTCATTGAAAAGAGCAAAACAGAAAGAAAATAGAGAGCAACAAAAAAACATATCACAAGAAAATTTAAAACCTGTTAAACGAGATGTGAATATTCCAGAAGTGATTACTATTAGAGAACTTGCTAATAGAATGGCAGAACAGTCCAGCAATATAATTAAACATTTATTAGGAATGGGAGTTACCGTTACTATTAATCATACAATTGATAGTGACACGGCAGAATATCTTGTAAAAGAATTTGGTCATAATCCAATTAAAGAGGAAAAAACAGAGGAAATAATTAAGAAAATTAAAGAGGTTAAAACTGAAAATCTCAAAAGCAGAGCGCCGATTGTAACCGTTATGGGACATGTTGACCATGGAAAAACTTCTGTTTTAGATGTTTTAAGAAAAGCAAATGTAGTTGAAGGTGAATTTGGTGGAATAACGCAACATATCGGTGCATATCAAATTAATAAAGACAAACATAAAATTACTTTTATAGATACACCTGGCCATGCAGCATTTACTGAAATGAGAGCAAGAGGATCAAAATTGACTGATATTGTTATATTGGTCGTTGCAGCTGACGATGGAGTAAAACCTCAGACTATTGAGTCAATAAAACATGCAAAAGCTGCAAAAGTACCGATAGTTGTAGCAATAAACAAATGTGACTTACCTGAGGCCGATCCCCAAAAAATTAAGAATCAATTATTAGAGCATGAATTAATAGCTGAAGAACTTTCCGGTGATACTTTAATGGTTGAAATATCTACGAAAACAAAAAAAAATTTAGATAAATTAGTAGACTCAATTATTTTACAAGCTGAACTACTAGATTTAAAAACAGATTTTGACACTGATGCAAAAGGTATAGTTTTAGAATCTAGAATAGATGTTGGTAGAGGACCAATAGCAAATATAATAGTCACTGCAGGAACTTTAAAAAAAGGCAATTATTTTGTAAGTGGATCAAAATGGGGAAAGGTAAGAGCCATAATTAATGATCAAGGTAACAACATAGATGAAGCTGAACCAGCTACACCAGTTGAAGTTCTAGGAATAAATGGCGCATCAAAATCTGGAGATGATTTTTTAGTTATAACTTCAGAAAAGGAAGCAAAGCAAATCTCTGATGCAAGAGCTCAGGAACTAAAATCAGATAAAAAAAATCTCACTTTTGTTACACAAGACTCAGCTTTTAAAGATAGCAAAACAGAAGAATTAAATATTATAATAAAATCAGATGTTCACGGATCATCTGAAGCTATTAAAAATGCTATAACAAATATTAATCATGACGAAGTTAAGCAGAAAATCATTTTATCCGATATAGGTATGATAACCGAAACAGACGTTTCTTTGGCAAAAGCATCGAAAGCAATTTTAATTGCCTTTAATGTTAAACCAACAAAAGAAGCAAAAAAACTCGCTGAAAAAGATAAAATTAACATCTCGTCATTTAATATTATTTACGAAGTTTTAGATTTTATTAAGAAAAAAATGTCAGGATTATTAACTCCAGACATTGAAGAAAAAATTATTGGATCAGCTGAAATTTTAGAGATATTTAAAGTTTCAAAAGTAGGAAAAGTAGCTGGCTCAAAAGTCTTGGATGGCGAAATTACTCAAGATTCAAGTGCGAGAGTAATAAGAGACGGAGCGATAGTTTTCAACGGTAAAATAGGAACAATCTTCAGAGAAAAGAATCAAGCAAAACAAGTATCGGCTGGCTTAGAATGTGGTATAACACTTAAAGATTTCAATGATTATCAAAAAAAAGACATTATAGAAGTTTATAATTCTAAAGTAATGGAAAGAAGTATTTAATGAACAAGTTAGGCAAACCAGTTACTCAACGACAACTGAGAGTTGGAGAGATGGTAAAACAGGCTATTGGAATGATTTTCATTAGAGGAGAAGCAAAACTACTCAACTTAGAAACTAGGCAAATCACTGTTACAGAAGTCAGAATGAGCCCAGATTTGAAGAGCGCAAAAGTTTTTGTTCTTCCCTTAGGAGGAAAAGAAGCAGATGATGCGATAAATAAATTGAAGGAATTTTCTTATATAATTAGAAAGGTTTTATCAAAGAAGATAACAATGAAGTTTTTACCAAAATTATACTTTGTAAAAGATGAATCTTTTGATTATGCAGAAAAAATTGAAAACTTAATTAAACAAACTCATAAATAAGGAATATAATGACAGAAAAAACAAAGGAATTAAAAATACACGATAAAGATACAGGTTCATCTGGGGTGCAAATATCTCAATTAACCAACAAAATTGAAAATTTATCCATGCATATTAAAAAATTTAAAAAGGATAAACATTCTTCAGTTGGTTTGTTGAAGGCAGTGAATAGAAGAAAAAAATTGTTAGATTATCTAAAAAAAAACAAATTAGAAACTTACAAAGATGTAATTTCAAAATTAAATTTAAGGAAGTAAATGTTTAAAGTAATTAAAAAAGAGATCGAAGTAGCAGGTAAGATAATAAGTTTAGAAACAGGAAAAATTGCGAGGCAAGCAGATGGAGCAATAATTGCAAAATGTGGTGAAACTGTCGTTTTAGCAACAGTTGTGGGCGCAAAAAAAGTAAATCCAGACATGGACTATTTTCCTTTATCTGTAAATTATCAAGAAAAATATTACGCAGCAGGAAAAATTCCTGGTGGTTATTTTAAAAGAGAAGCAAGGCCTACAGAAAGTGAAACATTAACATCTAGACTTATAGATAGACCTATAAGACCACTTTTCCCAGATGAATTTAAAAATGAGGTTCAGCTTCTTCCAACTGTAATATCTTATGATAAAGAAAACGAAGCAGACATTTTGTCTATAATTGCATCGTCTGCAGCTTTGGCAATTTCTGGTATGCCATTTAAAGGACCTGTCGGAGCCTCTAGAGTAGGATTTATAAATGGTGAATACGTATTAAATCCTTCTAAAATAGAATTAGAAAAATCAAATTTAGACCTTGTTGTTGCAGGTACAAAAGATGCTGTGTTAATGGTCGAGTCAGAAGCAAAAGGATTGACAGAACAACAAATGCTAGACGCTGTAAAATTTGGACACGAAAACTTCATTCCTATAATTAAAATGATAGAGGAGCTTGCAAAAGAGTGTAAAAAGCCTGATTGGGTAATAGAAAAAAAGGATCTTAGTGAAGTAAAGAAAAAATTAGAAAATGAATTTACATCAGAACTTAAAAAAGCATTCGCAATTAAAGATAAGCAAGAGAGATCTAGTTTGATATCTTTAGTAACAGATAAAGCAAAAAAATTATATGAAGAAGACGAAAATTTTACTGATTTAGATGTTAATTCTGAGCTTAAAAATTTAGAAAAAAGAATTGTTAGAACTGATATTCTAAAAAATAAAAATCGAATTGATGGCCGAGGTTTAGCTGATGTTAGACCAATTGAATGTGAAGTTGGAATTTTACCAAGAGTTCATGGTTCGGCGTTGTTTACTAGAGGAGAGACGCAAGCAATAGTTACAACCACTTTAGGAACTTCTGACGATGAACAAAGAATTGAAAGTCTAGATGGACTTCAAAGAGAGCGATTTATGCTACATTATAATTTTCCTCCATTTTCAGTAGGTGAGACAGGGAGAATTGGAACTGGAAGAAGAGAGATTGGGCATGGAAAACTAGCTTGGAGAGCAATTAATTCATCACTTCCATCTAAAGAAAACTTTCCTTACACTTTTAGATTAGTTTCAGAAATAACGGAGTCTAATGGATCATCATCTATGGCAACTGTATGCGGTTCATCCCTTGCTCTAATGGATGCAGGTGTGCCTATTAAAGAACCTGTAGCTGGAATTGCAATGGGTCTAATTAAAGAAGGAGAAGATTTTAGTGTATTGTCCGATATTCTTGGTGATGAGGACCATCTAGGTGATATGGACTTTAAGGTAGCTGGAACTAAAGAAGGCATCACTTCTCTACAAATGGATATTAAAATTACAGGAATAACATTTGAAATAATGGAACAGGCCTTAAAACAAGCAAAGGACGGAAGAATACATATTTTAGGTGAAATGAATAAGGCTATATCAAAATCTAGAGATAATGTTGGTAAACATACACCAAAAATGGAAAAAATAACTGTAGATAAAAAGGATATAGCAACAGTAATTGGAAAAGGTGGAGCTACTATTAGAGAAATTGTTGAAAAGTCAGGAGCGAAAGTTGATGTCAATGACGAAGGAGTAGTTACTGTAGCGGCACCTGATGAAGAAGCAAGAAACAAAGCGATGCAAATGATAAAAGATTTAACAGCTAAAGCTGAACTGAATAAAATTTATAATGGAAAAGTTATGAAGATTATGGAGTTTGGTGCGTTCGTTAACTTTTTAGGAAAACAAGATGGGCTTGTTCATATTTCTGAGCTAGCAGATAAGAGAGTTGCTAAAGTAACCGATGTCGTTAAAGAAGGTGATGAAGTGAAAGTTAAAGTCATTGGATTTGACAGAGGAAAGGTTAAATTGTCAATAAAACAAGCAGCAATTTAGCTTTAATGATACTTATAAAATCACAATTACAAAAATTCTTATAATAAAGTATAATAAGATTCGTTAATGACCAAAATTACAAAAAATTCTATCAGGGATGTAAGCTTTGGAAAAAATTGTTCAATAATAGAACCTGTAAATCTTTTTGAGTGTAGTATAGGGGAAGATGTATTAATCGGACCATTTGTAGAAATACAAAAAAATGTTGTAATTGGTAATGGAACTAAGATTTCAAGTCATTCATTTGTTTGTGAAAAAGTTGAAATAGGAAAAAACTGTTTTATTTCACATGGTGTAATGTTTACTAATGACTTATTAAGATCAGGTAGATTAAGTAATGACCCAAATAATTGGTTGCCAACTAAAATTGGAGATAATGTTTCAATAGGAAGTAACTCAATAATTTTACCAGTAAAAATTGCATCAGGATGTGTTATTGGAGCCGGAAGTGTAGTAACTAAAGATTTGTTGGTAAAAGGAATTTATGCTGGAAATCCTGCAAAGTTTTTTAGAAGTATTGATGAGCCTTATTAAATATTAAATTGTTATCTATTTTTTTTCTTCTCTTTTCTAATTTTTCTTTTTTCTTTAAAAGATAATTTTGGCTTTTTCATCACACTAGAATCTTTAAATGATTTTCCACTATATCTTTTTGACATTTTAAGTAATATTCTTTGGATCTGGCATGCCTACTTTATTATAACCAGCATCTACATAGTGTATTTCGCCAGTAACCCCACCAGCCATATCACTTAGTAAGTACAAAGCTGAATTTCCAACATCCATATTATCTACGTTTCTTTTTAGAAAAGAATGATCTGCATTCCATTTATACAAAAATTTAGCATCACCTATTGCTGAAGCTGCAAGTGTCTTAATTGGACCTGCGCTTATTGCATTTATTCTAACTCCTTTAGGACCTAAATCTCTAGCAAGATATTTAACACTTGATTCAAGTGCAGCTTTACAAACACCCATTACATTATAATTAGGTATTGCTTTATTTGCCTCATAACTTAAAGTAATCATACTACCACCTGATTTCATAATTTTTGATGCCTCTTTAGCCACTTCGGTAAAAGAAAAACACGAAATTAACATACTTCTTAAAAAATTTTCTCTAGTAGTATTTAAATACTCGCCAGATAATTCAGATTTATCTGAATAAGCGATAGCATGTACTACAAAATCAATTTCTCCCCATTGTGACTTTAAATCTTCAAATAATTTTATAACTTGTTCTTTTTTTTCAACGTCACAACTTAAAGTTACATTTGAATTTAATTTTTCAGCCAACGGGACTACTCTTTTTTTTAAGGCATCTCCTAAATATGTAAATGCAAGTTCTGCACCAGCTTCTGAAAGTTTTTGTGCAATACCCCACGCAATTGATCTTTCATTTGCAACACCCATTATAAGACCTTTTTTTCCTGTCATTAAACTCATAAATTAAACTTTCTCAAAAACCAATGTAGCGTTTGTTCCACCAAAACCAAAACTATTAGACATAACAGAGTTTAAAGTAATATTTTTTTCTACTTTAGTCACAATAGGGTATTTTTTTGCTTCATCATCCATATCAGTAATATTTGCAGATGCTGCTATAAAGTTATTTTTCATCATAATTAAACTATATACCGCTTCATGAACCGATGTAGCACCTAAAGAATGTCCAGCTAAGGATTTAGTAGAACTTATTTTGGGTTTATAGTCTTTAAATACTTTTCCAACTGCATTAAGCTCTGTAATATCGCCAACTGGTGTGGATGTTCCATGTGTGTTTATATAATCAATTTTATTTTTAGCAGTATTTAAAGCCATTTGCATACATCTTTCAGCACCTTCACCTGATGGAGCAACCATGTCAAATCCATCTGATGTAGCTCCATAGCCAGTTATTTCGGCATATATTTTTGCCCCTCTTGCTTTAGCATGTTCAAATTCCTCTAGCACTAAAACACCACCACCACCCGATATGACAAATCCATCTCTTGTTTTGTCATATGGTCTTGATGCTTTTTCAGGAGTATCATTGTACTTTGAAGATAAGGCGGTCATAGCATCAAACATGGCGGTCATAGCAAAATGCACTTCATCACTTCCACCTGCAAAAACTATTCTTTGTTTTCCTAATTGTATCAGTTCCATACCATTTCCAATACAATGCCCACTGGTAGCACAAGCTGAACTTATTGTATAATTCACACCTTTTATTTTAAATGGAACAGCTAAGGTAGCAGACGCAGTACTAGACATTGTTCTTGGCACTACAAATGGACCCATTCTTTTTGGATTTTTTTCTCTAGTTTTATCCGCAGCAAGTATTACATTCTCAATTGAAGGGCCTCCTGAACCCATAATCATTCCTGTCGAAATATTACTTACATCTTTTTCTTCCAATCCAGAGTCTTTTACAGCTTCAGCCATTGAAATATAATTATACGCCGAACCAGGTCCCATAAATCTTATAAATTTTCTATCAACATGATCTTCAAGTTTAATATTTGGTTTTCCATGAATATTACTTTTTAAATTATATTCTTTATACTCATCAGAAAAAGTAATGCCCGATTTAGAATCTAGTAATGATTTATAAACTTCTTCTTGATTATTACCTAAACAAGAGACAACACCAATACCTGTAATTACAACTCTTTTCATTATTTAAACAAACCTACTTTTAAATTTTCTGCAGAATATATTTTTTTTCCATCTGCTTTTAGAATACCATTGGCCAATCCAACCGTCGTTCCTTCTTTTATAAGTATTCTTTTCATTTCAATTTCATATGATGCCACTTTGACATTTTTAAGAACTTCGCCAGTAAATTTTACAGCATTTACTCCTAAAGCTCTTCCTTTTCCTGGATTTCCCAACCAACCTAGATAAAACCCAACTAACTGCCACATAGCGTCTAATCCAAGGCATCCTGGCATGACGGAATCATTTTTAAAATGGCAATCAAAAAACCACAAATCATCTTTAATATCCAGTTCAGCTTTTATTAAGCCTTTCTTAAATGTACCTTTATTTTCACTTATCTCAGATATCCTATCAAACATTAACATTGGTGGAAGAGGAAGTTTTGCATTTCCAGGACCAAATAGATTTCCATTTCCACATTCTATTAGCTCTTTGTACTTATATGATGACTTTTTTTGTAGCATAAATATTGAATTTATTACTTCTTTTCAGATAATTATAATATACATTTTGCAAAAAAAGTTATAAAAAATAAGAAAAAATATGAGCAATAATAAGACTTTTATAGATAAACTAAGGTCTTCAGGCCTAAGACCAACTAAACAAAGAATAGAAATTAGCAAATTATTATTCGATAGAATAAAAACTTTTCATTTTACAATAAACACTCTAAATGATGATTTGTTAAAAAAAAATCAAAAAATTTCTTTAGCAACTATTTATAACACAATTCATGCTTTTAAAAAAAAGGGATATTTAAAACAAATTTCAATTAGCGCTGATAAAAGTTATTTTGATACTAATGTGACAAATCATCACCATTTTTTCAATGAGAGCACAAACGAACTTATCGATATTCATAACTCCGATGTTGGAAATATAAAAATATACAAAACTATTCCTGGAAAAAAAATTACGTCAGTCGAAGTTTTAGTTAAAATTGCAAATAATAACTAAAATCAAAAAAAATTATTTTTTATTTTTACATTATTGACACTACTTTAGAATCATTATAATGTATTTTAATGAGTAGCGAAATAAATTCAGAAATATCTAAATGCCCATTTACAGGTGTAGGTACACCTTCAAAATTTCCCACTGGTAGAGGAACGACCAACAGACATTGGTGGCCCAATGCTTTAAATCTAAAAATTCTAAGTCAACATTCATCTTTGGTTGATCCAATGGGGAAAAAATTTAAATACTCAAAGGAATTTAAAAAATTAAATTATAAAGCTCTTAAAAAAGATTTAGCAAAATTAATGACTACCTCTCAAAGTTGGTGGCCAGCTGATTATGGGCACTATGGACCTTTGTTTATAAGATTATCTTGGCACGCAGCTGGAACATATAGAACTGGAGATGGAAGAGGTGGCGCGGGAACAGGAAATCAAAGATTTGCACCTTTAAACAGTTGGCCAGATAATGTTAATCTTGACAAAGCTAGACTCTTACTTTGGCCTATAAAAAAGAAATACGGCAAGAGCATCTCATGGGCAGATTTGTTTATATTAGTTGGAAATGTTGCTCTAGAAACAATGGGATTTAAAACTTTTGGATTTGGTGCCGGTAGAGAAGATATATGGGAACCAGAAGAGGACATTTATTGGGGTTCAGAAAAAGAGTGGCTCGGCGTTAATCGTTATAGCGGCAAAAGAGATTTAGAAAATCCATTAGGAGCTTCTCATATGGGATTAATTTATGTAAATCCACAAGGTCCCGATGCAAACCCCGATCCTTACTTAGCGGCACATGACATAAGAGAAACATTTGGCCGTATGGCTATGAACGATTATGAGACAGTTGCACTTGTTGCTGGAGGACATACATTTGGAAAATCTCACGGTGCAGCACCTGAGTCTCATAAAGGGCCAGAGCCCGAAGGATCAAAAATCCAAGAACAAGCAACAGGATGGAACAGCAATTACAAAAGTGGCTTGGGAGCAGACACAATAAGTAGCGGTATAGAAGGTGCTTGGACGAGCAATCCAATTAAATGGGATATGGGGTATTTTGATAACCTGTTTGGATATGAATGGGAACTAACTAAAAGTCCTGCAGGCGCTCATCAATGGAAACCAAAACAAAATGGACATGCAATTGACATGACACCAGACGCACACATCAAATCAAAAAAGAATTTTCCAATGATGCAAACAACAGATTTATCACTTAAATTAGACCCATCTTACGGCCCTATATCTAAACATTTTCATAACAATCATAAAGAATTTGCAGACGCATTTGCTAGAGCTTGGTTTAAACTTACTCATCGAGATATGGGTCCAAGAGCATGTTATTTAGGACCTGAAATTCCAAAAGAAGAATTAATTTGGCAAGATCCAACAAGCAAATTAAAATATAAATTAAACAAAAAAGACATAAATTTATTAAGTGCAAAAATAGCTAAATCGGGATTATCAGTTTCGCAATTAGTTTCTACAGCTTGGGCATCTGCATCTACATTCAGAGGTTCCGATAAACGAGGAGGAGCAAATGGTGCTAGATTAAGATTGTTACCACAAAAAAATTGGGAAGCAAACAATCCAAAAGAATTATCTAAAGTATTAAAGGTATTTGAAAAAATTAAGAATAAATTTGATTCAAATAAAAAAAGTGTCTCAATCGCAGATTTAATAATTTTAGGTGGATGCGTAGCTATTGAAAACGCTGCAAAAAAAGGTGGTCACAAAATAAAAGTACCTTTTTCACCTGGAAGGACAGATGCTTCACAAGATCAAACAGACATTAACTCATTTGGACTACTAGAGCCTAAAGCTGATGGTTTCATAAATTACATAAAAAAAAGAACTAACGGTGTTAATCATCAAGAGAATGTTTCTGCTGAAGAAATGTTAGTTGATAAGGCTCAATTAATGAAACTTACTGCTCCAGAGATGACAGTCTTAATTGGCGGGATGAGAGTTTTGGGCACTAACTTTGATAAATCAAATTGTGGAGTATTTACAAAAAAAACTGGAGTTTTAACAAATGATTTTTTTGTTAACTTGCTAGATATGAATACTACTTGGAAAGAAAACACCAAAGAAGAAGTTTTATTTACTGGAACAGATAGGAAAACAGGAGAAACTAAATGGACTGGATCAAGAGTAGATTTAATATTTGGTTCAAATTCTCAATTAAGAGCTATAGCAGAAGTTTATGCTACTGAAGATTCAAATAAAAAATTCGTCAATGATTTTGTGGCTGCATGGGTAAAAGTTATGAATCTTGATCGTTTTGATTTAAAAAATTAAAATAAATTTCCAAATACTTAACTTTTTTTGAGAATGATTATTATTAAAACTAATATTTGTTGAATTATTTTTTTATTATCTTTAAATATTAATTATGGATACTCAAACTTATAACTGCAAAAAATGTGGTTTAACTATTTCATCTCAGTGTTCAAAATGTGAGAGGGTTGTTGATGTTAAAGTTCTCGATGACGGATGTATAGTTCAATCAACCAAATGTGCAGAGTGTGCTAATACACCTGTAATAAAAGATATTTGTGAAAAAATTTAACTAAATTTTTTAATTTATCTCACCCCAAATATTATTAGCCCGAATCCATCCTTTGTAATTCTGTATATTAACCTTACACCAATTTTCATCGCATTTATTGTAAACTATTAATTTACCTTTTTCTACTTTTGCTATTGGCTTTGAAAAAAAAGATGGCTTTTGAAAAATAATTTTATCTTCTTTAATTATAAATGATTTTGACTCTTTTAGTTGCGAAGTATGTATCCACCCTCCATTTTTTTTACTATCGATTATTTTTCTCCAATTTTCTTTTTTATCAACAATTTTTACAGGAAGTGATTTTTTCTTGTAAAAAAATTTAATTGGTGACTCAAAACTTGGTCCATATCTAACATTAACCTTGTTATTTTTTAACATTAAAAATGTTTCATTTTCTTTTGCACTTAAGTTAAGTTGATTAAAGATTATTAATAATAAAAAAAAAAAATATTCTTAGCATTTTTTCTAGATTAATTTACAAATCCTAAATTTAAGATTAAATAAATTTATAATTAAAACTTCGCCATTAAGGCATTTTCCTATAGCTAATATATGTTTTATTGCCTCATTAGCTTGAATATTTCCAACAACACCAGCAACTGTTCCAATAATACCATCCGATTCACAAGAAGAAATATCTTCATCAGGTATAGTTTGATAAAAAGATCTCAAACATTTTTTTGTGTTTTTAGAAAAGTTAAAACCAAAAATATGACCATCAAACTTTCCAATTGCTCCTACAATTAAAATTTTTTTCATATTTTTTGAAAAGTCATTAATTAAAAATTTACTTTTAAAGTTGTCTGTACCATCAAGTATTATATCAAAAGATTTAATTATTTTCTTTATATTATTAAATTCAATTTTTTTTTTAAAACTTTTTATACTTATATGTGGATTTATTTTTTTTATTCTATCTTTTACCACATCAACTTTATATTTTTTAATATCTTTCGTTGTAAACATTGTTTGCCTATGAATATTTGATAGACTTATTTTATCTTTATCAATCAGCCCTAGTGTACCAATGCCCGCTCTACTTAAATATTCTGCAGCAGGGCACCCCAAACCTCCAAGACCAATTATAAGAACTTTTGATTTTTTTAGTTTTTTTTGACCTATAAATCCAATATTTTTTAAAATAATTTGTTTTGAGTATCTTTCAATTTCAATATTTTTGAGGCTCATTTTTTTCCTGTGGATCCAAAACCACCTTCACCTCTGACAGTCTCAGGTAAGTTATCTACTTCTTCAAATTTCATCTTCAAAATAGGTACCAAAACCATTTGCGCAATTCTATCTTCATTGCTTACTGTGAAATTACTATTACCATGATTAAATAAAATAATTTTTAATTCACCTCTATAATCGCTATCTATTGTTCCTGGTGTATTTAGGACACTAATATTTGATTTAGCTGCTAAACCAGATCTTGGTCTAATTTGAACCTCGTAATCGTTTGGGATGGCTATTGATAATCCTGTAGGAATCAAGGCTGACTTGTAAGGCTTTATTTCGACTTTATTATCCAAAAAAGCCTTTAAATCCATTCCTGAGGATCCTGATGTTTTATATTCAGGTATCGTTACTTTTGGATCAAGTCTTTTAATTAAAACTTTTACCATTTTTAATTAAGCTCAGACAATACCCTATCAACAATACTTTCAGCTATAATAGATTTTTTCGTTTTAATTATTTTTTCTTTATTTTTATTTTTGTAGTAAATTGTGACTTCATTATAATTTGTATCAAAACCAATTGATTTATTTGATACATCATTTGCCACTATCCAATCGCAGTTTTTATCATTTAGTTTTTGTATTGAATTTTTCTCTAATTCTTCAGTTTCAGCTGAAAATCCAATTACTAATCTTGGTCTTAGAGAATTGTGTTTTGATACATGCGCTAAAATATCAATATTTTTTTCTAGTTTTAATTCTAGTTTATCTGATTTTTTGATTTTATTTAATTTAGTATTAATAAATTTCCAATCAGATACGGCGGCAGAAAAAATAGCTACATCTGTTGGCAGATTTCCCAAAGTTGCATCTAGCATTTCTTGTGCCGAGTTAACACTAATCATCTTTACTCCCTCAACAGGTTTCAAATTTGTGGGTCCGGATATCAAGGTTGTATCAAAACCACTGGATCTCATCGCTTTTGCAATTTCGAAACCTTGCTTACCACTAGATCTATTTGATAAATATCTTACTGGATCAATATATTCTCTTGTTGGGCCAGCTGTTACAAGAGTTTTAAATCCTTTGCCTCTTTGAGATTTTCCAAAATGGTTATCTAAAAATTTAGCAATATTTTTAGGATCACTCATTTTACCTTCTCCGTACTCTCCACAAGCCATGTCTCCAAGTTCAGGGCCTATAAATTGATGACCAAGGCTTTTGAGTTTTAAAACGTTTTCTTTAGTTGTCTCATTTTCCCACATTCTTACATTCATGGCTGGAGCAATGAATATTTTTTTATTCGATGCCAATAATACTGTTGAAGCTAAATCATCTGAAATACCTTTACTCATCTTTGCTATTTTATTAGCTGTAGCAGGGGCAACTAAAATTAAGTCTGACCATCTTGAAAGAGCTATATGATCCATCTCCGCTTCAGATTCAGCGTTAAAAAGTTCAGTATAAACTCTTTCTTGTGACAAAGATGCTACCGACAAAGGTGTAATGAATTTCTGCGCACCTTTGGTTAATATACATTTTACTGTTGATCTATTTTTTTTTAGTAATCTAATTAATTCTAAACTTTTGTAAGCAGCGATCCCACCACAAATAATAATTAATATTTTCTTCTCGTTTAAATTTTTCATTTACAAATTAAAATACCATGAATGTCAAAAATACAAGCAATAATATACCAATAATACTTTGATTTCTTATTGATTTCATTTCAATTTTCTTCTCATTTAGGGCCGAATAAGAATTTGAATTTTGTGGGATCTGTCCACTTGCTAAAAAAGTAAGAGCTTGATTGGCTTTATCCATCATTTTTGGAAATTCAGGTAATTTTTTTAAAACTTCCGCAGACTCTTTTATGGTTTCAGCTATATTAGAAATAGGATCTTTAGTTTCTTTTAGCCATTTTTCCAAAACTGGTTTTGAGGTATCCCAAATATTTGTATTAGGATTCAATTTTCTTGCAACACCCTCAACAACAACCATAGTTTTTTGTAACAATAATAATTGAGGCTGTGTCTGCATGTTAAATTTTTCTGTAATTTCGAACAATTGTTTTAAAAGCTTTCCTCCTGAAATATCTTTAACTGACTGTCCAAATATTGGTTCACCAATAGATCTCAAAGCCTGAGCTAACTCATCGACTTGAACATTTTTTGGGACTAATCCCGCAAGTATATGTACCTCTGCAACTTTTTTGTAATCTCTTTTTATAAAGCCATAAAGTATTTCAGCTAAAAATCTCCTGTTTAATTTATCAATCCTTCCCATTATACCAAAATCAATAGGAACGATATTGCCATTCTGATCTATAAATAAGTTTCCTTGGTGCATGTCAGCGTGGAAAAAACCATCTCTTACAGCATGTCTTAAAAAATGTTGAATGATATCTGTAGATATTTGTTCTACGTTAATTTTTTTTTCCTCTAATTTTATTTTTTCTCTTATGGAAACCCCATCTATCCAATCTAATGTTAAAATTTCATCACTCGTATAATTCCAATATATCTTTGGAACAATAAAACCTAGGTCATTTTTAGTATTTTCGGAATATTCATTGGCCGCAGCTGCCTCAAATCTTAAATCCATTTCATTATTAGTAATTTCTTTTAATAAAAAAACAACTTCAACTAATTTTAGTCTTTTGGATTTTTGAAATGTATTTTCAATTATGTAAGCTAGTAGCATTAGAGCATCTATCTCATTATTAAATAGTTTTTGAATATTTGGTCTTAATATTTTGATTGCTACATCTTTGATTGTTCCGTTATCATTGATTTGTGCTTTATGAACTTGAGCAATGGAAGCGGCTGCTATTGGATCACTTAAATTTAAAATTGTATCCGATATACTTGAACCAAGTGAATCTTTTAAAATTTTTTTAGCTGTTGAAGTTTCAAAAGCAGGTAGCTTATCTTGCAATTTTTCTAATTGTAATGATAAATCTTCACCGATAATATCTGGTCTAGTTGCTAAAAATTGTCCAAGTTTAATAAAAGTAGGACCCATTTTTTCTAAGGACTTACATAATTTTTCCTCATCTTTTAAAACTAAATAACTTTCATCCTCAGGTACAAAAGAGACAGAAAAAATTTTAGCCATAATTTTTACAATCACTGGAATTTTGTAGCTTTTATCTAAAATCTTAATTAGATCTGATTTTGCAAGCTTTCTTGCAATTTTTAATAATATAAATATTTTACCGAACATTAAACCTTCCAACCACTATGAATTGATACTATGCCACCATTTAAATTTCTAAATTTGCAGTTTATAAATTTGTTTTTTTTCATAATTTCTACTAATTGATTTTGATTTGCAAAGTTTTCAATACTTTTTATTAAATATTTGTAAGGTTCCTCATGGCCAATAACCATTTTTCCGATTTTAGGAATAGCTTCTGAGTATTTTTGGTATAAAAAATCTAAGTTTGAATTTTCAATTTTCGAAAATTCTAAGCACATAAATCTCCCACCTTTTTTTAATACCCTATATGCTTCAGATATGCTCTTATCTAAATTTTTGGTATTTCTTAAACCAAAACTAATTGAATAAAAATCATATGTATTACTTTGGACGTTTAACTTTTCGGCTGAGTTAATTTTCCATTAAATATTTGAATAAATTTTTAATCTTTTTTTTCCAGCATCAATCATTTTTTTATTAGGATCAACACATAAAATACTCGATTTATTTTTAGTAAAATCCGAGAAAAGCTTTGCGATATCACCTGTTCCACAACCTACATCAATTAGATTTTGTTTACTTGATGGATTCATCATTTGAACAAATTTTTTTTTCCAAATCCGATGGACACCTAAAGACATGATGTCATTCATCAAATCGTATTTATCGAATACACTATCAAATACTTTCTTAACCAAGCCTTTTTTTTGTTGTAGATTTTGACGCATGATTTAATTTTTTATTTATTCTAATAATATAGTCCCAAATGCCAGAATTGCCAGAAGTAGATATAATTAAACAATCATTAAAAAAAAGTATTTTAAATAAAAAAATTATTAAAGTTATAATTAATAATAGAAATTTAAGATTTAAAATAAATAAAAATACAGAAAGATTATTAAAAAATAGAAAAATAATTTATGTTTCAAGAATCGCAAAATATTTGATCATATACTTAGATGATGGAAAAATTATTATTTTTCATTTTGGAATGTCTGGAACACTCCATTTAATTAAAAAAAATAAAAGCACTTATTATACGAATCTTAGTTTTTATGGAAATATAAAACTTGCAAATAATCATAACCATATAGTGATTATTTTTAATAAATTTAAAATAATTTACAATGATCCGAGAAGATTTGGTTTTATAAAAGTTATTGATAACAGAAAAAAATTAAAAAAATACTTTCAAAAAATTGGTCCAGAACCATTAGATAAATTTTTTAGTTTTGAATATTTAAAAAAAAAATTAGAATATAAAAAAAAAAATATAAAAAATATCCTTTTAGATCAATCCTTAGTTTCTGGATTAGGAAATATATATGTTAACGAAATTCTATTTTACGCTAGAGTCAACCCACTAAAATCAGGTCAAAGCCTTCGATATGATTCAATTAAGAACATTATTAAGTACTCTAAATTGGTTTTAAAAATAGCTATTAAAAGTGGCGGTTCATCAATTAGAGATTTTAAAAGCACAGATGGTAATAAAGGAAATTTTCAAGACGAGTTTAAAGTATATGGAAAAAACAACCATGAATGTCCAAGATATAAATGTAACGGAAAAATATTAAAGGTAACAATATCTAATAGATCCTCTTTTTATTGTAATTCATGTCAAAAATAAAAAAAATTAATATTGACCCTGAATAAATAGCAGGTTATATCATCGCGTTTATGGCAAACATTAAATCTGCAATTAAACGAATAAGAGTTGTTAAAAGACAGACAGCAATTAATAAATCTAGAAAAAGTAAGTATAAAAACGCTTTAAAAAAAATGAATTTTTTATTAGAAAAAAGAAACAAAAAGGAAGCCTTAGCATTTTTGTCTAAATTAAATTCAGAATTAATGAAAATTTCTAAAACAGGTATTATTAAAAAAAATAATGCGTCAAGGAATATTTCCCGAATAACAAAAAAAATTAATTCTCTTTAACAACCAAGAGTAGTCATTTATATTTTTTCAACTTCAGATACTTAATTAAAAGTAATCACTACATATAATTTAGACAAGAGATAAATCACTAAATATAGGTTTAAAAATAAGTAATTTTATTTTTTAAATATTTTTTTTTCAACAATTCAATCCTTAAGTTAATAAAATTCATTGATTTAATTTTTTCAATTATAGATTTTATTTTTTTTTAAAAATTACAAATAATTTATTGCAATACTTTATTTTAAGTCTTATGTGGACTTTCTCCATGAAAAATAATTTAAATCAAAATTTTACCGATAACACAAACAAAAAAATTAGTTGGAATAATATACAAAAAGAAATGTTAAATACATTTGGAAGTGATATTTTTGAAAGTTGGTTAAAAAAAATTGATTTTATCGAAGAACAGAATAATTATATTTTGATTTCGGTTTCTACTAGATTTATCAGAGATTGGATAACCTCAAGATACTTGGATCAAATTTTACAAATTGTTAAAAAATCTAAAAAAGAGATTTCTAGAATAGAATTTATAATAAAAGAAAAAAAAGACATCAACGAAATCATCGAAACTGTCGAAAATTTACCTTCAACCAAATCTACTGTTGAAAATGTTTCTTTCATTAAAGATAGCCATCTTCAGTATAACAGAATTGATCCAAATAAAAGATTTAATAATTTTATAATCGGAAATAGTAACAAATTAGCCTATGAAGCTGCAAAAAAAGTTTCAGAGGAAATATCAATATATAACCCTTTTTACATATATAGCGGTGTTGGGATGGGTAAAACCCATTTATTAAATTCAATAGGCTTAGAATTAAAAAAAAATATAAAGTTATGTTTATTTCAGCTGAAAGATTTATGTATCAATTTGTAAAATCTATAAAATCTAATGATATGGTAAAATTTAAAGAATATTTTAGAAATACAGATGTTCTTTTGATAGATGATATTCAATTTATGAATGGAAAAGAAGCTATGCAAGAAGAATTTTTCCATACTTTTAATGCTTTGTTAGACAAAGGTTCACAAATTATACTCTCAGCTGATAGACCACCAAATAAATTAAACAGAATTCAAGAGAGGATAAAATCGAGATTTTCTGGCGGACTAGTTCTAGATATACAAACTCCCGAATATGACCTTAGATATAAAATTGTGAAATCTAGATGTGAAGAATTGTATTTACATTATTCTGGCCAAATTAAATTAAGTGAAGAAATACAAAAATTTATTAGTACTGAAATTAGAGGCAGTATAAGAGAATTAATAGGTGCATTAAACCGAATTTTTTCCTTTTCAAGAATATACAATAAGGTGCCTTCACTTGCAGAGGCAAAAATAATTTTAAAAGATTTATTAAATCTCTCAGAAAATAAAGTAACTATTGATTTAATACAAACACTAGTTTGTAAATTTTTTAAGATAAGCAAGAATGAAATGTTATCATC
>MDSV01018592.1_pt1 | contig 19836 bp, 23 predicted proteins | sample 810851 | NCBI WGS metagenome assembly MDSV01 (sample SAMN05326640, study PRJNA326480) | marine metagenome | isolation source: seawater | place: Atlantic Ocean: North East | collected 2012 | reverse complement strand
TTAAATTGGGGCGTAGCCAAGCGGTAAGGCAGTGGTTTTTGGTACCACCATCCTAGGTTCGAATCCTAGCGCCCCAGCCAGATATATATGAAGTTTTTATCAAATATAGAAAAACTATTTTTTCCTTTTTATAAATCAAAAAATATAAATAAAATTTTTGGTGTATTAAACTCAGACAGTGAAAAAACCCAAGCCATGTTTGTTGGGGGCTGTGTCAGAAAATATTTGCTTAATGAAAACATCGGGGATATTGATATAGCAACGATATTAACTCCAGAAGAAATAATAAAAAAGTTTGAAAATTCAAATGTAGAAGTCAAAAAGACTGGGATTGATCATGGTACGCTAACTCTTGTTTTGGATAATCAACATTTTGAAATTACTACCCTTAGAAAAGATATCGCCACAGATGGCAGACATGCAAAAGTATCTTTCACAGATAGTTGGGAAGAAGACTCTAAAAGAAGAGATTTTACAATTAATGCTATTTATCTAGATCAAAAAGGTAAATTATTTGATCCACAGTCTGGAGTTTCTGACTTAAATAAAAAAAAAATAAAATTTATTGGTAATCCCGATGAAAGAATTAAAGAAGATTATTTAAGAATTTTAAGATTTATAAGATTCTCAATTGAATATTCAAACTTTGATTTTGATAGGGAGATCTTAAAGTCTATCCAAACAAATTTAAATGGTATTACTAAATTGTCTAAAGAAAGAATCTATAATGAGCTTAATAAGATTTTAAAATTAAAAAACCTTGAAGAAGTTCATAAAAGTAAAATTTTGCTTGATATTTTTCAATTAGTTTTTCCTGAGTTTAGATATATTGAAAGAATTAAAAAGTTTTCAAAAATTAGAAATATAAAAGAAAAGTTACTAGAAAGAGATGTTATTTTGGCATCACTTTTAGTTGATGGATCAAATAATCATGAATATTTTTCTCACAAATATAATGTTTCTAATGAAGCCAAAGATTATCTTGATTTCTGTGCAATTAATTTAAAAGAGGCAGAGAAAGATAAAGATTTTTTTAGAAAAAATTTAAAAAAGCATATTTTTTATAATAATAAAGATAAAATTAAATCTTTATTTTTGGTTTATTATATTACAAAAAAAAATCTTAATCATAAAGAACTTGCTCCTATGCTTTCAAAAATTGACAATATGTCAATTCCAAAATTTCCTATTACGGGGAATTATTTATTAAGCAGAGGAATAAAAAATGGTAAAAAAATTGGTTTGTTACTAAAACAAATTGAAAAAAAATGGATAGATAATAATTTTGCTCTAGATGATAAAGAACTAAGTGTTATGTTAAAAAAGAATATATAAATTAAATATATTTTACTTCTATTATCTCAAAATTTTTCTCACCCGAAGGAGTTTGAACAGTCACCAAATCTTTAATCTTTTTACCGATCAAAGATTTTCCCATTGGAGACCTAAAATAAATCAAATTTTTATTAATATCGGCTTCGTCTTTACCAACAATTTGAAATGATTTATTATTTTTTTTCTCTAAATCTTTAATTGTTACTGTTGAACCAAAAATAACTGTACCAGTATTTTCTATTTTTGTTACATCGATTACATTTGCTGTTGCAATAACATTATTAATTTCTAAAACCCTGCCTTCAATATGACCCTGTTGTTCTTTAGCTGCGTGATATTCAGCATTTTCTTTGAGATCACCATGAGCTCTGGCCTCAGCAATAGCAGCAACCACTTTTGGTCTTTTATTTTTTTTTAAATCTTCTAATTCATCTTGAAGTTTTTTTAATCCTAGAATTGTTATTGGTTCTTTTTCCATTTTTTTTATTCAAGAGGTGGAAGCGACATAAAGATAGCGTCAATATTTCCACCGGTATTTAAACCAAATTTTGTTCCTCTGTCATATAATAAATTAAATTCCACGTACCTTCTTCTTTTTAAAAATTGATCATTTTTCTGTTTTTTGTTCCATTTCATTGCTGCTTTTTTATTAATTATGTCTTTAGAAAGCGAAAGAAAGCATATTCCAAGCTCTCTTACAAATTTAAAATTTTTGTTCCAGTCTTTATATAGGTAATCAAAAAAAATTCCTCCTATTCCTCTCGGTTCTTTTCTGTGTTTTATATAAAAATATTTATCACACCATTTTTTGTAAATATTGTAATTTTTTTTATTTTTTCTACAAAGCTCATTTAACTTTTTATGAATAAAAGAGCTTTCTTTACTGTCTTGAAAACTAGGAGTTACATCCATTCCTCCACCAAACCAACATTTGGAAGTAACAATAAATCTTGTATTAAAGTGAATTGCAGGTACCCTAGGATTTTTCATATGGGCCACAACCGATATTCCAGACGCCCAATAATATGGATTATTTTCTGCACCAGGAATTTTAGATCTAAAATTTTTTGGAAATATTCCTTGTACCTTTGAGAAATTTATACCTACCTGGTCAAATATTTGACCATTCTTTAAAATAAAATACTGTCCACCTCCATCTTTTGGATTTTTTTTGTTCCAAATTTTTTTTTTCAAAGTTGAAGGTTTAATTTTTTTTCTTTTCGCAGCTTTTCTTTCAAGTTCTTCAAATTCTTTACACACCTCTAGTTGCAGGTATCTAAACCATTCAGATGCTATTTTTTTTTGTGTTTCTAAATTTAGTTTCATTTAAAATAACTTTCTTGTTTATAAGGCTAAAACTTAACATTTTTGGGGTGTTTTAATGTGTCATTCTGACCCGGGTAGGTTCTATAAATTAGTCTTAATTGTAAATAATAAATGATATTATAATTTCATGGATAAGCCAGAAAAAAAAAACAACAGACGAGATTTTCTTTTTACAGCAAGTTACACAATTGGAGCCGTAGGATTAGGAGCAACTATTTGGCCACTTATAGATCAAATGAACCCAGACAGCTCCGTCAAAGCCTTATCGACTACAGAAGTAGATATAAGTCAAATACAACCTGGAAAATCTATAACAGTTTTGTGGAGGGGAAAACCAGTTTTTATTAAAAGAAGAACAAGCGAAGAAATTTCTGAAGCACAATCAGTAAGTTTAGATGAGCTGCCACATCCTGAGAAAGATCAAGACAGAGCAAAAAAACCTGAGTGGTTAGTCATGTTAGGAATATGTACCCACCTTGGGTGCGTACCTTTATCTGATAAGGGAGAATATAATGGTTGGTTTTGTCCATGTCATGGATCACATTATGATACTTCAGGAAGAATTAGAAAAGGACCAGCACCAACTAATATGGAGGTCCCTAAATATACTTTTATCGACGATAATACAATTAAGATTGGATAAAAAAAATGAGTGAAAATTACGTTCCAAGTTCGAAATTCGGTAAATGGTTTAATGACAGACTTCCGTTACTAACATTAAGCAAACATTTAACTGACTATCCAACACCAAAAAATTTAAATTACTGGTGGACCTTTGGTGGGATTTTAACTTTTTGTTTAATTTCACAAATAATCACAGGAATTGTATTAGGCATGCACTATGTTGCTCATGCCGATATGGCATTCAACAGTATAGAGCATATTATGAGGGATGTGAATTATGGATGGCTCATTAGGTACATTCATAGTAATGGCGCATCAATGTTTTTCTTAGCAGTTTATATTCACATTTTCAGATCACTTTTCTACGGGTCATACAAATCCCCAAGAGAAATAATATGGATACTAGGAATGTTGATTTATCTTTTAATGATGGCAACTGCTTTCATGGGCTACGTATTGCCTTGGGGTCAAATGAGTTTTTGGGGAGCAACTGTAATAACAAATTTATTTAGTGCAATTCCCTTGGTTGGAGAAAGTATAACTAACTGGTTGTGGGGCGGATTTGCCGTAGACAATCCAACTTTAACAAGGTTCTTTAGCCTTCATTATCTTTTTCCTTTTTTAATTTTAGGTTTGGTAGTGCTACATATTTGGGCATTACATGTACCAGGCAACAATAATCCAGTAGGTATAGATATTAAAAAACCATCAAAAGATACCGTTCCATTTCATCCTTACATTACAATAAAGGACTTGTTTGCCTTACTAGTTTTCATGATAATATTTTCAGGTTTTATATTTTTTGCACCAAATATTCTTGGTCACAGTGATAATTATATTGAAGCAAATCCATTAGTTACACCCAAGCATATAGTACCAGAGTGGTACCTTCTGCCTTTCTATGCAATTTTAAGATCAGTGCCAGACAAATTAGGGGGAGTAATTCTATTATTTGCATCCATTTTTATTTTAATAGCACTACCGTGGCTGGATAGTAGTAAAGTTAGATCTGCAATTTTTAGACCAGTTTATAAAATATTTTTTTGGATACTCGTCATTGATGTTCTTGCCTTAGGTTATGTAGGGGCAATGCCAGCAGAAGGACTGTATTTGTTAGTGGCAAGAGTAGCCACAATATATTATTTTGCTCACTTCTTAATTATACTTCCTATTTTAAGCAGGATTGAGAAAACCGAGCCAGTACCACTTAGTATAACCGAACCAGTGCTGGGCGGTATGCCTAAAACTGAAATGATTAGAAGTGATAAAAAAAATGTGTAATACGCAGACAAAGTCTAGAACAATATTTCTGTCGCTGATTTTTTTATTATTTGCTTTCAATCAAGCACAATCTGAGGAAAAGATAAAACCATTAGAAGTTGATTGGACCTTTAAAGGTATCACTGGAAAGTTTGACAGAGCATCATTACAAAGGGGATACCAAGTCTACACAGAAGTCTGTGCTTCCTGCCATTCAATGAACCTTCTTAGCTATAGAAACTTAGGTGAAAAAGGTGGTCCAGAATTTTCAGTAGATCAAGTCAAAGCAATTGCAGCAAATTTTGAGGTCGAGGATGGTCCAAATGATGAAGGAGATATGTTTACTAGACCAGCAAGACCTTCTGACAAGTTTGTGTCCCCCTATCCCAATGTTCAAGCTGCCACAGCTGCTAATGGTGGAGCATACCCACCAGACATGTCTGTTTTAGTAAAAGCTCGTAAAGGTGGTTCTGATTATATTTACTCGGTCTTAATGGGTTACGAGGAGCCTCCACAAGGTTTAGAATTAGATGATGGGGTGTACTATAATAAATATATGGACGGTCAAAAAATTAAAATGTCAAATCCATTATCAGAGGGAATAGTTTCATACTCAGACGGAACAAATGCTACAGTGTCTCAAATGGCCAAGGATGTAACAACTTTTTTAACCTGGTCAGCTGAACCTCATTTAGAAACAAGGCACAAGCTTGGGCTTAAGGTTATTATATTTTTAATTATATTTACTATTCTAGTATATCTGAGCATGAGAAGATTATGGTCAAGGATTGACTCTGAAAAATAAGACATCACCGTCCTTGACAGAGTAGTCTTTACCTTCCAATCTAAGTTTCCCATTTTCTTTTGCCTTCTCAAAACTTCCGTATTTTTCAAAATCTTCAAAAGAAACTGCCTCGGCTCTTATAAAGTTTTTTTCAAAATCAGTATGTATAACACCCGCTGCTTTTGGTGCTATTGTATTTTTTTTTATAGTCCATGCTCTTGATTCTTCAGGTCCAGATGTAAAAAAAGTATTTAAATTTAGTAAATCATAACCAGTTGTTATGAGCTGATTTAGACCGGTCTTTTCTAAACCTATATTCTTCATATACATCTCTTTTTCTTCTGTCTTTAAATCAGTGATTTGATCTTCTATATCAGCACATATAATTATAAATTTTTCATTTGGGTACTTCTTTTTTATAAGATCAGTATAATTGTTTCCACTGCTCACATTTTTTTCGTCTACATTACAAACTATTATGTAGGGTTTTATAGAAATTAGGCCAGTTTCTTTTAATGTTTTTTTACTTTCAATATCATCGTATTCTTGTAAATCCTTACCGTTGTTAAGCTTATCCAAAGCAGTTTGTAGTAATTTTATTTCCTTCTCAGACAATTTTTTTTTCATATTTTTTTGAAGTTTTTTTTCCAAAAGGTTTATATCTGAAAGTAATATTTCTGTTTTAATTATTTCAAGATCATTTAATGGGTCAATTTTTTTATTAACATGCTGTATTTTTTCAGAGTCAAAACATCTAACAAGGTGAACTATTGCGTCAACTTCTCTGACATGCGATAAGAATTTATTTCCTAAACCTTCACCTTTAGAAGCTCCTTTCACTAGTCCAGCGATATCTACGAAAGTGATGTTTGCGTATATCTTTTTTTTTGACTTTGATAGAGAAGATAAAGTATCTAATCTTTTGTCTGGAACATCAACAATTCCAATATTTGGATCGATTGTGCAAAAGGGAAAATTAGCAGCCTGTGCATTTTTTGAAGATGTTAAAGCATTAAACAAAGTTGATTTACCCACATTAGGCAATCCAACTATTCCACACTTAAATCCCATCCAGATTTTGATTTACCTTGCTTGAGAAAGTATCCATTTTTTTTTCAATAAGTGTAGGAATTAATTTAACTATATTGTCAGTTATATCTTTGATCCTTTCTTCCTCGTTTTCATTAAAATCTTCCAAAACGTGGTTGTCTACTTTCTTCCCGTTTTTTGGATGTCCAATCCCTATCCTAACCCTTGAGTATTCTTTTCCAATTGATTTATCTATTGATTCTATTCCGTGATGGCCCGCGCTACTTCCTCCAAATTTAGCTTTTACTTTTCCTAAGTCAATATCCAGATCGTCATGGAATACAAAAACATCTTTTGCATCTATTTTAAAATATTCTATTAATTCTTTAATACAGGTTCCTGAATTATTCATAAATGTTAGAGGTTTTATGGCATAAACTTTTTTATTATCAATATTACCTGTTGTTAAAAGTCCTTTAAACTTAGGCTTTTGTTTTGAAAGACTAAATTGTTGATTGATTGCATCAATAATTTTAAAACCAATATTATGTCTGTTGTTATTGTTGTTTGGACCAGGGTTTCCTAAGCCTACTAATAAAAGCATATAAATTTATTTTTTTTCTTGTTTCTTTTCCGCACCAGGTTTTGCAGCAGGTTTTTTATCACCGCCCGCTTCTTTACCTTTTTCATCTTTCTTAGCAGCAGTTTCACCTTCTTTTGTCGGCGTTGCAGCTTCTTCACCTTCTGCGGCTGGAGCAGCTTCGCCCTCAACACCTTCTGCAGGGGTTTCTTCAGCTGGTTTTTCTGGCTCTTTAACAATCGTTGGAGCGGCAATAGTTGCAACAACAAAATCTCTATCTGTTATAGTTGGTTGTGCATTTTGGGGTAGTTTAACTGACGAAATTTTTATACTTGCTCCGATCTCTAGATTAGCAAGATCAACTTCAATATTTTCTGGAATGTTTTCTGCATCGCAGCTTAATTCAACTTTTCTTCGTACAATATTTAATACTCCTCCACTTTTTAAACCCGGACAATCTTTGTTATTCTTAAAAATAACTGGAATTTGTAAAATAATTTTTGAGCCTTTGGCAACTCTCATAAAATCAATATGTATAGGTCTGTCCGAAATAACATGGTAAGCAATATCTCTAGGAATAACTTTTTCAGTTTTTCCGTCAATATTTAGGTCTATTATTGTAGAAAGAAAAGATTCTGAATTTATAATATCTTTAACAAGTTTTTCTTCAACGCTTATATTCAAATTTGGATTCTTACCGCCATAAAGAACTGCCGGTATAAATCCTTTAGTTCTTAAAGAATTCAGATCACTAGTGGTTTTTGAGTCTCTCTTAGTAGCTTTTAAGTTATTTATCATTTAGGTGTTGCAATTTATAACTCAACTTTGAAATAAAACAAGCGCTAATTGAATAGACTGGATACCGATGTTGAATTTGAAATCCTTTTTATGGCCTCTGCCATGAGTTGAGCAATAGATAAAACTTCTATTTTACTAGCTTTCCTTATTTTTTTTGAATTATCTATACTATCAGTGATTATTAATTTTTTAATTTTTGACTTTTGAAGTTTATTTACTGCATCACCACTTAATACCGCATGTGTGACAAACACATATACATTCTTAGCTCCTTTTTTAACTAGGGCATCAGCGGCATTTACAATTGTTCCTCCACTGTCAATTATATCATCTACTATTATGCAATCTTTATCTTGAACATTACCAACTATATTCATAACTTTAGATTTTCCAGGTTCTGGTCTTCTCTTATCAATGATTGCCAAGTCAGCTTTTATCTTTGTTGCTAAACCTCTTGTTCTTTCAATTCCACCTGCGTCAGGTGAAACACATATAAGATTTTTACTTTTTATGTTTTTTCTGATGTATCTTGCAAATATAGGAGTAGTAAATAAATTATCTACAGGCATATCAAAGAAACCTTGAATTTGTCCAGCATGTAAATCCACCGTAACAACCCTATGCGCGCCTGCATTCGTTATTAGATTGGAAACAAGTTTCGCAGATATAGAGGTTCTAGGAACAACTTTCCTGTCTTGTCTTGCATATCCAAAATATGGAATAACAGCGGTAATATTTTTTGCAGAGGATCTTCTCAATGCATCAATACAAAGAAGAAGCTCCATCAGATTGTCATTTGCCGGTGTTGCTGTGGCCTGTATTACAAAAACACTATTGCCTCTGATATTTTCATTAATTTCAACATAGATTTCGCCATCAGCAAATTTTTTAATATTTGTATTAACAAGTTTTAGCTTGAGGTGCTTTGATATACTCTTACTTAATGAGGGGTTGCTTGTTCCTGATAAAATTTTCATTAGGACACTTTCCTTATACATCCATTGGATGATGGTTTCAATTAATTTTGTGAACTAATTTTCTTTATCACCGATATGCATCTTCCGTAGTCATTCTCCCCTAACTTTTTGGCCCTTCTATGGCTAAAGTACTCGCTCTTCATGGCAAAGCTATCAAGGTCTACATTATATATTCTGGAAACACCACAATCTTTAAATTTTTTAATTACAAAACCTCTTAAATCAAAATTAAATGAATTATTTTCATTTTTTAAAAAAAAAGAATCATTATCTTTCGATTTTTTTTTGAATACTGAATAAAAATCTTCCTTTACCTCATAACTCTTTTGAGAAATGCACGGACCTATGGAAATATCTAGCTGTTTTACGTTTCCTCCGATCTCATTAAGTTTATTCAATGTATTCTCAATGATACCGTTTATTGCCCCTTTCCAACCGGCATGAATGCAGCCAATAATCTTTTTATCCTTCTCATAAATTAAGATCGGAGCACAGTCTGCAGTTAATACACATAAAGCAAGATCACTACTTTTGGTCAGCATCGCATCAGCCTGGATTCTTTCTAAATTATTTTTATTTTTCACAATTTCAACTTTGTTACTATGCGACTGATTCATAAGAACTAATTGTTTTTTTTCAATATTGAAATTTTTTGCAACTATCTCTAAGTTTTTTTGTACATTTTCTTTTTTGTCTTTACTTCCAATTCCACAATTAAGACTTTCATAAATACCTCCAGAGGTACCGTTCTTTCTAGAGAAAAAACAGTGTTTGATGTTATTATTATTTTTCAAATTATTTGAGTAAAACATTATTTAAATGCCAATGAAAAATTACAATTTTTGTTTTTTGTAAAAATTACTTTAAAATTTCTTCCCATCATAGACGGATCAATTAATCTTTGAATTCTTGAGTATAAATCTAATTTTTCTTTGTGTCCCATCTTATTGCTAGCAATCTCAACCCTTTCAATGATTCCCATTTTTTGAAGAAATTGACTTTGATTTATAACATCTTCAACGATTAACCCATTGGTATTAAAATATTTTCTATACAAATTAAAATTGACCAAAGAAGTAATATCCGCATTTCCAATATTTTTTTTAATATTATTAAATCTGTGGTTCATTATAGATTGCAAGGTGTCAATATTGTTTTCAGTTTTGTAACCATAGTCTATAAACAGGGCTCCACCATTTAACTTTTTTATTTTATTACAGACAATATTTAACTCTTTAAAACCGTATTCGGGATATTCAATAATACCATCTCTTTTAAGAAGCTGATAGTTTTTGAGTTTATTAATCTGTTTTTTTAATGCCTTTTTAAATACAAAATCAACTTTGTTTTTTTTTAAACAGGCATATTTCTCATAAATATGATTATTAATTTTTCTAAACTGTTTGATTGGTAGGGCATCTAAAAATTCGTTACCAAAGAATACCACTGGATTTTTTTTAATTTTCTTTAGGTCATTTATCCACTTAACTTTTTTTGAGACTATTCTTTTTTTTTGTATTTTTCTAAGTTTGTCGCTTTTTTCATAAAGAAAGATATTAATAGCACTAGAGACCTCCGGAAAATTTTTTAGAGATGTTAATAATGCTAAACAAAAATCACCATTTCCCGGTCCCAGTTCAACAAAATTTATATTTTTTGGTTTCTTTAAATTCTCCCAAAAACTAACTAGCCATACAGCAATCATCTCACAAAATACCCTAGATATATTGGGGGCAGTTACATAATCGCCTTTAATACCGAAAGGATTTTTCTTTTGATAATAACCAAAATTTTTATCATAAAGTACTTTTTCTAAATATAAATCAAGAGACATTGACTTAGATTTATCAAAAATTTTATCTATTTTTTTCATCATAAAAAACTTTCGATAAAAAAAAGAATCCATATAGCACCATGAAAATACTTAAAATTGAACCTACAGTAAAATAACTAAAAATATAACCAATATGGGTGTCTGGCTCTCTAAATTGTTCACAAACAATTCTAAACAAACCATACATAATTAAAAAAACACCGGAGGCAAAACCAAAGTATTTTTTTTTAAAAAAGATGAGTATATTTAATATAGAAAAAAGCAAAACACCTTCTAATAAAGCTTCGTAAATTTGTGAGGGATGTCTTAGAACAGTGTCCACATTTGGAAAAATAACTCCCCATGGCTTTTCAGTTGGAATTCCATATAACTCTCCATTAATAAAGTTTGAAATTCTTCCTAAAAAAATTCCAATAGGCGCCACACACGAAATGGTATCAAAATAAACTTTATAATTTAAATTATTCTTTTTTGAAAAAATATAGGCACAAACGGCTACCCCTAAAAGACCTCCATGGAAAGACATTCCGCCTTTCCATATTTTAAATATCTCAGAAACATTTTCTAGATAAAAAAAAGCATCATAAAAAAGAACATAACCAAGACGACCACCAACGATTATACCGATAATTAAGTAACCTATTAAGTCGTCAAATTTCGATAAGTAAATTGTATGATTATCCTGGCTAACTTGTTTTTTTAGAATTATTTTGCCATACCACCAGCCTATCAAAATACCAAAAATGTAAGCAAGGGAGTACCAACGAATTTGAATAATTCCAAAATCAATTAAAACAGGATCAAAATTATGGACTATCATCTTTGATTTAATTTATCACAATTGAAATTAAATTACTTATAATTTAAGGTGAAAACATGAACAATCCAGAAAAATTTTTTAAGATGATGTCAAGTTTAATTGAAACAGGGGTTCTAACCTCTCAAGATCTAGCAAAAGGACTTCTAACCTCAGCGAAGTTTAACAAAGAGAAATTTGCAAACAAGTTGGATTTAGTTACCAGAGAAGAATTTGCTGTTCTTAAAAAAATAATTGAGAAACAGCAGAAAGAGATAAACGTATTGAAGAAAAAAAAATCAAAAAGGTAAAGAGATTTTAACCAACAAACCTTTAAATCTGCTCTCAGACAAAGAAATGTTTCCACCGTGCGATTTAATTATGTCCTGAGAAATTGATAGACCCAAGCCTACACCAGATTTATTTAGTCCTCTACTTTTGTCTACTCTATAAAATGGCTTGAAGACATTTGTGTATTCATATTTGGGAATACCTGGTCCGTTATCTTCCACTATAATAACAACTCCATTAAGAGACTTTTTTATTTCAATCAAAATTTTATCTCCATATGCAAGTCCATTTTCAATAATGTTTTGAATACATCTTTTTATAAGATTTCTTCTTCCCTCAATTACAATTTTTTCTGTCGATACTAACTCGCATCTTTTTTTTTCATAATTTTTAAGCATTTCTTGAATCATATTATTAATATCAATTTTAACTGAACTTTCTTCTGATTGAGATTTGGCGTACTGTAAATAATCGTTCAACATTTTTTCCATCTCATCTATGTCTGCCGTCATTTTTTTTGCTAGATCTTTTTTATCCATCATTGCCAATTGAAGCTTTAATCTTGTAAGAGGGGTTCTAAGGTCATGGCTTATGCCAGACAGCATCTCTGATCTTTGAGCGAGATGTTTATTAATTCTTTTCATCATTCTGTCAAATTCATAAGTAGCTTTACGAATTTCTAAGGCTCCTGAAGGTCTTAAATCATCAATTGTTTCACCTTTTCCGAATCTTTCAGCTGCTTTTGATAATTTGACCAGAGGGCGTGTTTGATTTTTTAAAAAAATTAGGGCTATAAAAATTAAAAGTAAAGAAGGTACGGTTAGCCACAAAACAAATACTCGAACTGAAGAAGGAGCTATTTTGTCTTTTGGAAAAAAAATTTGAATAACTTCGCTCTCTGTTTGAATTCTTAAGTCAACCAATTCAATATATGTAACTGTATCGAACCAGTAATTATTGTTACCAAAAACATGTTTCATTTCTCTTCTCAGAGATCTATCCATTGGACTAAAGCGTCTATCAGATTTTGTTTTTGGAAGTTCTTCGCCAGCCTTTATATTAATAACGAAATCAAAGTTCTTTTTATATATATCTGTAAGCTGTTTAATATTATTTTTGTTTTCATTAGACTTGTAAACATCAAACAAAGTTTCAATTTCACCAACAAGCGATCTAGTCATTCCTTTATTTGCCTTGATCCAAATACTATCAAAAAAAACTATAGAAATTGTTAATTGCAAGATAATTATAGGAGCAGCCACAATAATTAATGCTCTATAAAACAATCTTTTTGGTAATATTTTTTTTAATAAATTATTTAATCCAAAGGACATAGCCCGAACCTCTAATTGTTTGTAAAAATTTTGGATTTCTAGGGTTTATTTCTATTTTTTTTCTCAGCCTTGTAATCATTACATCAATAGATCTTTCTTTTGATATTTTTGCAATTTTTCCAATTTCAGAGCGTGAAAATATTCTACCAGGGGAAGAAAGCATTTTCATTAAAACTTTTTTTTCTGACAAATTAATTTTTTGAACTTTATTCTTTAATTTTATAATCATTTTGTTTAAATTTAATTCTGCTTCACCAATTTTACTTGATAACAAGGTATTAGGATCAATGTTCATTTTTATTACATTTTTTACTCTAAGCAATAATTCTTTCGGGTCAAAAGGTTTACCAAGATAGTCATCAGCACCAAGTTCTAAACCGTGTATTCTGCTTTCAACCTCTCCTTTTGCTGTTAATAATATTATTGGTATATTTTTTGATTCTTTTAATTCTTTTGTGAGTTCGTAGCCGCTTTGACCTGGCATCATTACATCTAGTATTATTAAGTTAAAATTAAAAGTTTCAATTTTTAATTTTGCTTTTTCAGCATTTTCTGCCGAAGATACTATAAAGCCTTTTTCCGATAAAAATTCTTTTATCAAAGATCTTATCTTATCATCATCATCAACAACCAATATATGAAATTTATTTTTTTCCATTAATTATTTTTTTTAAAACTTCTTTAAATTTTATTACAGATTCAGAATCTGATTCCTTCAAAGCATTAAATATACGTTTTTTTTGACTTTCAAAAACTTCTTTGTAAAATTTTTTTCCATTTTGATCTAAGTACAAAAGCTTTCTTCTTGTGTCACTTGAATCTTTAATTTGTTTTATAATTTTTAAATGTTTTAAGTCTCTTATGACTCTATTTAAACTTTGTTTTGTTATTTTTAATTTTAATAGAAGTTCATTTACACTTATACCTTCGTTTCTTTCTATTAAATGTAAAGTTCTATGATGTGCTGGGCCTAGGGAGTTTTTTTTTAAAATTTCTACTGGATCAGAGAACGTTTCTCTATAAGCATAAAGAAGCAATTGTATGCAATCTTTAATTTGTTCATCCTTTAAATAAAGTAAATCTTTCATATTTTGGTCAGATATGTTGACTTATTTTATCAACAATTATACTTTTTTGTTAGAGAAAAATTATTTAATTTAAACCCAATGGAAACAATTCCTTACGACAAGAGATCAGGAAAAATTTGGTTCAACGGAGAATTAGTTGATTGGAAAAATGCCAAAGTTCATCTTTTAAACCACGGGCTGCACTATGCGAGCTGTGTTTTTGAAGGAGAGAGAGTTTATGATGGAGAAATTTTTAAACTCGAAGAACATACTGATAGATTATTTCATTCTGCAAAAAGAATGGGCATAGCTATGCCTTATAACAAAAAAGAAATAAATAGTGCTTGTCAGGAAATTATTACAGTTCAAAAAATTAAAAATGGTTATGTAAGACCAGTTGTTTGGAGAGGAAGCGAAATGATGGCTATCTCAGCACAAAAAAATAAAATACATGTTGCTATTGCATCATGGGAATGGGGCTCATATTTTGATCCAAAATTAAAATTAAAAGGAATTAGACTTAAAACTTCTTCCTGGCGAAGACCTTCTCCAAATTCTGTTCCTTGGGACACAAAAGCAGCTGGACTTTATATGATATGTACATTGTCCAAGCATGATGCAGAAAGCAAAGGATATACAGATGCTTTGATGTTAGATCATGAAGGCAATATTGCAGAAGCTACAGGTGCTAATATTTTCTTTAAAGATAAAGACGGATCTTTACACACTCCTACACCTGATTCTTTTTTAGACGGAATTACTAGAAGATGTGTGATTGGTATAGCCAAATCAAAAGGAATAAAAGTTGTGGAGAGAAAAATTAAACCAGAAGAAATGTCTGTTTTTTCCGGATGTTTTCTGACTGGTACTGCCGCAGAAATAACACCGGTTTCTCAAATAGACAAATTCAATTTTACAGTCTGCGAAGTAATTAAAGGCCTATCCCAAAGCTACCAAGATCTTGTAAGAAAAAAAGTTGCAGCCTAATTTTTTTCTGCCTCAATCAATATAGACCACGCAAGAAATTTGAAAAATGGAATTTTAAATAAGATTTGGTCAGCTTTAGACAAGATAAAAAATATTTTTGAATCTTTGGGAGATTTATACAATGAAAGAAATAATAAGGTAAAAAAACCGTAGTAGTTAATTTTGACTTTACTAAAAAGGGTTCTAAAATATTTAATATCATTAAATGTTAATGGGTGTTCATCTGCTGATCTTGAATTTGGGGTAAGCTTTCTATACAAGTTTATTGCTGGATTTGTTCCTAAAGGTTCAATAAAAATAATATTACCGTTTTTTTTAAGTAATCTTTCTATTTCTTTAACAGCATCATTTAATTTCAAATGATGTAATATCCCAACCCCATAGATTAAATCAAAACTATTTGAATTTAATTTAGTATTTTCACAATTTTCCACAATATAATCTACCATTTTATGATTTTTACTTTTTGCAACTTCTATAGCTTTTTCAGAAATATCTATTGCTGTAATTTTAGATGGATTAAAGTTTAAAACTTTTTCGGTATAAACTCCGTTGCCGCAACCAAAATCTAAAACTTTTTTACCTGGAGTTTTATTCTGTAATAAAATTAAAAAATCATCATATAAGTTGTGTAAGGCCTTATAGTATTTGTTTTCAGACCTTGGACTACCTGATGAATGAAGTTTGTTATGAAATTCTTTCTCTCTGATGTTAATCTTTGATAAAACCATGGCTATTTATTTTCATCATCACTAATCGCACTGCCTATGCCTTTTCTTAAATAATCATATCCAGTATATATAGTTAAAAATGCTGCAATCCAAAGTAAAATGATCCCAATAGTTTGCGCATTGTAGTCTTGAAAATTAATAATTTTATTTCCAGTTTCTCCAGTTAATAGCATTGCTATAGAAAGCATTTGTACCAAGGTTTTGAATTTTGAAAGACTAGAAACCGGCAAACTCTTCTCTCTCTTTTTTGCTAAGAATTCTCTTAATCCTGATATTAATATTTCTCTAGTTAAAATAACTATAGCGGCAATTACCTCATAGTTTTTTATAATTCCATTCATAACCAATAATACCAAAGCTGCTGCTACTAAAATTTTGTCAGCAATAGGATCTAAAAGTTCACCAAGTTTTGACTCCTCTTTGTATAGTCTTGCTAATAATCCATCCAGGTAATCAGTAAAGCTTGCCAAAACAAAAAGAAAGAAAGGAACTAAATCACCAACTACACCCGGTATGAAAAATGACAATACGAAAATTGGAACGATTATAATACGACCAATAGTTAAAATATTAGGTATCTTAATGTTCATAACTAATCCTCATGAAAAAAATTATGAATTTTTTTTGCAATATTTTCCTCAATTCCTTCAACAGATTTTAAATCTTCAAAACTTGCAGACTCTACTAATTTTGCAGAACCAAAATGATTAAGCAAGGCTCTTTTTCTGTTTTTTCCAATTCCAGATATTTGATCTAGAAGAGATTTGCTAAGATTTTTTCTTCTTTTAGATCTGTGAGCGCTTATAGCAAATCTATGAGCCTCATCTCTAAGTCTCTGTAAAAAAAATAAAATAGAGTCATTCTTTTTAAATTTAATAGTTTTTCCTTCGTGAAAAAAAGTTTCATCACCTGCATTTCTATTTTTTCCTTTGGCTATAGCAATAATTGGTAATTGATGAAGTCCCAGATCATTTAATACTTCTCTGCTTACGGAATATTGGCCTTTTCCTCCATCGACTAGAACTAAATCAGGAAGTGACAGAGTATTTTTTTCTTCTTTTAATGCTCTAGAAAATCTTCTTTTTAATACTTCTTTCATCATGCCGTAGTCATCCCCTTTTACAGACTCTGATTTTATATTAAATTTTCTATACCTCTTTTTAAGAAAACCTTCTTTTCCAAATGCAATTAAAGCACCAACAGAGTCAGATCCTTGAATGTGGCTATTATCATAAACCTCTATTAGATTTATATTAAATCTTAACGAAAATTTATCAGAAAGATCATCAATAAGCTTTGAGTTACTCTCTGTTTGTAAAATCTTTTGAGTAAGCGATTCTTTCGCATTTTTTTCAGCTAATCTTGATAAAGTTTTTTCATCTTTTGTTTTAGCTAGTTTAACTGATATTTCTTTTTTTTCTCTTTTTGAAAACGTTTTTTCTAACAAGAGGCTGTCCTCTATATTAGCATTTACAAGTATTATTTTAGGCACACTTTTATTTTCATAAAATTGACCTATAAATGAAGATAAAATTTTTTCTATTTTTTCATCTGGATCATGTTTTGGAAAATATGCTTGGTTGCCCCAATTTTGTTTTGATCTAAAAAAGAAAACCTGAACACATGTTTTACCGGATTCTTTAAAAATAGAAATTACGTCAGCTTCTTTTAAATTGGTCTCCCTAACTTTTTGAGAAGATTGAATTTGAGTTAACGCTTTAATTCTATCTCTAATAATGGCGGCTTTTTCATAATCTAGTTCTTTACTGGCTTTTTCCATTTCTTCAGAAAATTTATTTTGGATTTGGTGTGATTTACCAGAAATAAAATCTACAGCATTTTCTACTAAACTCCCGTAGCTTTTTTCACTGATATAATTCATGCAGGGCGCTGCACATCTTTTAATTTGATACAAAATACAAGGGCGTTTTCTATTCTTAAAAACAGTATCGTCACAAACACGTAGCAAGAAAACTTTTTGTAATATTTTTATAGTCCAGTTTGCTGAACCGACAGATGCAAATGGACCAAAATAATACCCATTTCTACTTTTTTTTCCTCTTAATTTGGTTAATTGTGGCCATTTATCTTTATGTCCAATGTAGATGTATGGAAAAGATTTATCATCCCTTAATAAAATATTAAATCTTGGTTTGTGTTTTTTTATTAAATTTGCTTCTAACAACAAAGCTTCACTTTCGCTTGTAGTTGTTGTTGTTTCTAGATTTTTTGTTAGAGACAACATTCTTTCAGTTCTAATAGGCAGGTGACTATCAGAAACATAACTTTTTAAACGATTTGGAATATTTTTGGCTTTTCCCACATAAAGAATTTCACTTCTTTCACCTAACATCTTATAAACCCCTGGATCTTTCGTAAGGTTAGGAATTTTTTGTTTTATAATTTCTTTTCCTTTATCAAGACTCATTGAATTTACTTTTTTCGATTTCTATTCCAACTGAAGAAGTATTTTTTAAAATATCTAATTTTTCAATTCGTAGTTTAACTTTTTTAACCTTTCTGTTCTCAAAAAGTTTTAATAATATTTTTTCTGCTAATGTTTCCAATAACGGATAATGTTTTTTATTTGTAATTTTTTCTATATTTTTAATAACATCTTCATAATTAATAATGCTTTCTAAATTATTATCATCAGGGGCTACATTAGGGTCGGTATCAATATTGACATTGAATTTTACCCTTTGCTTTTTCTTTTTTTCAAAATCATGAATTCCCACAGATATTTTTAGAATTAAATTTTTAACTAGTATCTTTCGTTTGTAGCTAAAATGTTTCTTGTCTTTGAATTTTATAATTTTCATTCTTTACCTTTTATTATGTCAGGAGTTTTCCAGCCTAAACTTTGACCACTATCTACGCTTACAATTTGTCCAGTTACACTATCATTTTCAATAAAATACTTTACCAAATTACAAATATTATTTACATCAACTTGTTTTTGAAGAATTGTAGATTTCCACTGTGATTTAAAATGCTTTTCAGATTGTCTTTTATTTTTCATAGTTGGCCCTGGAGCGATACCGTTGACCCTTATATTAGGAGCAAACTTCATTGCAGAGATTTTGGTAGCAGCAGCAAGCCCATATTTGCTCACCGAATATGAGAAAAAAAATGGTGTTAGTTTAAAAATTCTTTGATCAATAATATTAATAATATTGCCAGGTTTATTTTTTGTTAGTTTAAAAAACTCTCTCATTAATATTGATGGAGACTTTAAGTTGACCTCCATGTGTTTTTCCCAAGATTTTGAACTAAAATTAGATATATCGTCGTTTTCAAATATTGAAGCATTGTTGATTAGACAGTCAAGACCTCCCATTTGCTTTTTTGCTTTTTTAATTAATTGAGCAACTTCTCTTTCTTTATTTAAGTTAGATTTTAAAAGGTAGGCGTTTATTCCTAACCCATCTAATTCTTTTTTAACTTTTTTTGCTTTTGAAGATGATGAGTTGTAATGAATTGTAATATCAGTAGCTTCTTCAGCTAGCGATTTTGCAATTGCAGCTCCAATTCTGGTCGCACCACCGGTTATTATTATTTTTTTTGCTTCCATTTTTTAATATTCTTTCTGGCCTTAGTTCCTGGCATACCCATAGTTGATCTGCCTTGAGGATGTATCTTTTTTTTAAGATTATACTGGGAAATCTTAGGATTCAAATTTATTTCTAAATCACTAGCCTCTAATTTTCTTATCTCATCTCTAATTTTCGCAGCTTCTTCAAATTCTAGATTAGAGGCTGCTTCCTTCATTTTCTTGTTTAGTGCCTTTAAATGTTTTTTTAAGTTTCCACCAACATTTGATCCTTCACTTACTTTGACATAATCTTTTTCATATACAGATTGTAAGATATCATTGATTTCTTTTTTTACTGATTCCGCGCTTATATTGTTTTTTTTATTGTATTGTTCTTGTTTCTCTCTTCTTCGATCTGTTTCTTTAATGGCTTTATCAATACTTTTTGTAACTTTATCTGCATAGAGAATAACTTTTCCGTCAACATTTCTTGCGGCTCTACCGATAGTTTGTACTAATGATGTTTCAGATCTTAAGAATCCTTCTTT
>MDSV01020173.1_pt1 | contig 19841 bp, 15 predicted proteins | sample 810851 | NCBI WGS metagenome assembly MDSV01 (sample SAMN05326640, study PRJNA326480) | marine metagenome | isolation source: seawater | place: Atlantic Ocean: North East | collected 2012 | reverse complement strand
ATTAATTCTTTTGGGCGATATGTTAGAACTCGGAAAAATGTCAAAAAAATATCATAGAAAATTATCTAGCGTTATTAATAAAAGTGATATAAATAAGGTTTTTGTATACGGTAAATATATTAAAGAGACTTTTAATAATTTATATTCTATTAAAAAAGGTAAAATTTTTAATGATCTTAAAGATGCCAGTAGCCATTTTAGCAAAATCTTGAATAATAATGACTTACTTATGATAAAAGGATCAAATGCTACAGGATTAAATAAATTTTCAAAAAATTTTAAAAAAGGAAAAATAATTGCTATATAATTTCTTAATTTCACTAGTAGATCAATTTTCTGCTCTAAATGTTTTTCGTTACCTAACCTTTAGAACTGGGCTTGCAGTAATGTCATCCTTGCTAATAGTTTTTATAATTGGTGGTCCATTTATTAGATTTATTCAATTTCATAAAATTACTGGACCAATTAGAGATGATGGCCCAATAAGCCATATTGTAAAAAAAACAGGTACCCCTACTATGGGAGGACTTCTTATTTTGATAGGTATACTTTTTGGAACTTTATTATGGGCTGACTTAAAAAATTCTTATGTTTTAATTTTATTATTTGTAACTACTAGTTTTGGATTATTAGGCGCAATTGATGATTATGTAAAAATAAAGCGTGAAAATTCTAAAGGTATATCTGCTTGGGTAAAAATTATTTCACAAATTACATTATCTTTGATTTCGGTATTACTGCTTTTGAAGTTTGGAAATAACGATCATCTTAAAAATCTTTATTTTCCTTTTTTAAAAAGTTTTTCAATTCATTTAGGATTATTTTTCATTCCTTTTGCAATTTTTATTATAGTAGGTTCATCAAATGCGGTAAATTTAACTGATGGACTTGACGGTTTAGCAACTGTTCCAGTAATGCTAGTAGCATTATCATTTACCTTAATTTGTTATGTTGTAGGAAATACTGTTTTCTCTGAATATTTACAAATTCCGTACATTGCTGATGTTGGTGAAGTGTCTATCTTTTGTGGTTCAATAGTTGGGTCATGTTTAGGTTTTTTGTGGTATAACGCTCCACCAGCAAAAATTTTCATGGGTGACACAGGATCATTATCTTTAGGAGGTTCATTAGGTGCTGTAAGTGTAATATCAAAACATGAAATTGTTTTAGCAATTATAGGTGGATTATTTGTATTAGAAACAGCATCAGTCATTATTCAAGTAATTTCATTTAAACTTACAGGAAAAAGAGTATTTATGATGGCTCCACTTCATCACCATTTTGAAAAAAAAGGATGGCCAGAGTCCACGGTAGTAATTAGATTTTGGATTATATCAATAATTTTGGCTTTAATAGGTTTAGCTACACTAAAACTAAGATAGCAATGGTCTTTTTAAATAGATTTAAAGAAAAAAATATTGCTATTTATGGCATGGGATTAACTGGTCAATCATCTGCAAAAAAACTTATAGCAATGGGAGCTAATGTTTTTTGTTGGGATGACGATAAAAAAACAAGAAAAAGATCAAGAGAGTTAAAATTTAAAATAAATAAATTTTGGTTAGAAAAAAAAGAGTTTGACAATATCATATTAAGCCCTGGAATAGATATAGAGAAGTGTAGCATTAAGAGATTCTTAAAAAAAAATTCTAAAAAGATACTTACTGACTTAGATTTATTTTTTGAAATTAATAAAGATGTAGATACTATTTCAATTACTGGCACAAATGGAAAATCAACGACATGTAAATTAGTTGAGAAGATTTTAAAATTTGCCAACTATAGTGTAATAACAGCAGGAAATATAGGAAAACCAATTTTATCATTAACAAATATTAAAAAAAATAAAATACTTATTTTAGAGGTATCTTCTTATCAACTTCAATATTCTAAATTATTTAGATCTAAGCACGCGGCAATTTTAAATATTTCTCCTGATCATTTAGAAAGACATAAAAATATAAAAAATTATACAATTGTTAAATCTAAAATTTTTTCATCACAAAATAATCTTGATTATTCATATATTAATTCAACAAATAAACACTTAAAATTCCTCAAAAAATTATTTAAAAACAAGAAATTTAAATCTAAACTAAATCTAGTCAGCGAATCTAGCTGTAAATCTATACTAGAAAAAATTAATAATAATTATTTCAAAAGCAAAGGTAATATTGAAAACTTAGCTTTTGCTTATAAAATATGTAAAAATTTTAAAATAAAAAATCATATTATTATAAAAGCTTTAAATAAATTTAAAGGACTTCCTCATCGACAGGAAAAAGTCTTTTCAAAAAAAAAAATATTATGTATTAATGATTCTAAGGCAACAAGTTTTGATGCAAGTTTACAATCATTATCTAATTATAATAAAATTTATTGGATATTAGGTGGTGTACCAAAATATAATGATTACTTTGGTTTAGAAAATGTAAAAAAAAACATAGTTAAAGCATATATTATCGGAAAAAATATTTCTTTTTTTGAAAAAAAAATTAATAAAACTATTCCTTTTTTAAAATCATATAGTATGAAAAATGCTATAAATAGCATTATTAGAGATTTAAAAGAAAATAAAAAATTAAATGGTACAATTTTATTGAGCCCAGCTGGAGCTTCTTTTGATCAATTTAAAAATTTTGAAAACAGAGGTAATTATTTTAAAAAATTAATAAAAAAAAATTTAAAAAAAATTAATGTTTAATTTAGGAAGAGAAAATACCGGTTTATTAGCAAAATGGTGGAGGAATGTTGATAAGCAAATTTTATTTTTGTTTATCTTTCTTGTATTTTTAGGACTTTTTTTTTCATTTTCTTCAACTACTTCAATAATGTCAGATAAAATGAATAAACAAATGTATTTTTTTTTTATTAAACATTTAATTTTTGCATCTATAGCAATATTTTTGTTTTTTACAATTTCAATGCCAGATAAAGATAAATTAATTAAAATTTTAAGTTATCTTTTTTTTATTTCAATTTTTTTACTTGTTTTAACAATTTTTTTTGGTGTTGAAATAAAAGGATCCAAAAGATGGTTAACCATTGAACCATTCCCAAGATTTCAACCAGTAGAATTAGTAAAGCCTTTATTTGTTGTTTTTATAGCCAAGATTATAGTTATGAATAATAATATTAGTCTTTATAAAAGATATTTATTTTCTTTTTTAATATTATTACTGATTGTTTTAATTTTAATTAATCAACCAGATCTTGGTCAAACTTTTTTATTAACTTTAACTTGGATCACAATGATTTTTGTATCTGGATTTAATATGATTTTATTGTTTATATTAGCTCTAATATTTATAGCTACAATTTTTTTTTTAATTTACTTAATGCCTGAAAAATTTGGTTATATTTTATTTAGAATTAAAACATTTTTAAATCCTAACGCTGGGGACAATTTTCAGTCAGAAAAAGCTCTAGAAGCAATTAAACAAGGTGGTCTTACAGGACAAGGGATGGGTGAAGGAATTTTAAAAGATAGAGTGCCAGAAGCGCATACAGATTATATTGTTGCTGTAATATCAGAAGAATTTGGAGCTATATTTGTTTTATTTATTGTTATTATATTTTTATTCATTGGTTACAAAGTTTTAAGTAAAGTTTTTTCGGGAAAGGATGAATTTCTTAAATTGGCTCTAATAGGGTTGGTTACCCTATTAATAATTCAAACTTTTGTTCACATAGGTGTAAATACGAGACTATTCCCAACAACGGGCATGACATTTCCATTTCTAAGTTATGGAGGATCCTCTTTGATTGGTAGCGCAATTATAGCAGGAATAATTTTAAATTTTACAAGAAAAGATTCTACAGGATATTTTAGAAATGAGTAAGAAAATATTTTTCTCAGGTGGTGGAACTGGAGGTCATATATTTCCAGCAATTAATTTAATGAAATATTTTTTAGAGAAAGAATTTAAAACGATATTAATAACTGATAAAAGAGGAAATAATTTTATAAATAAAGATAGAAATTTTAAGTCGTATATATTAAATTCAGCAACACCTACACAAAAAAATATACTTAAAAAAATTTTTTCTTATTTTTTAATCTTTTACTCAATTTTTAAAGCAATAATAATAATAAAAAAAGAAAAACCTGATCTAATTTTTGGGTTTGGTGGCTACGTATCATTTCCAATTTCATATGCATCTAAATTTTTTAAAATACCTTTAATTATATATGAAAATAATATGATATTAGGCAGAGCAAATAAACATTTATCCTCAATATCAAAAAAAATTTTTTTGGCTAAAAAAATTAATGAAAATTTTCCGAAAAAATATGCAATAAAATCTTCAGTAGTTGGCTCAATATTAAATAAAGACATAATAAATTGTTCTCCACTTAAAGAAAAATATAATAGAAATGAACTTTCAATTTTGGTTTTAGGTGGAAGTCAAGGCGCAGAAATATTTGGTGAAATTATACCTGAAACAATAAAAATGATTAAAGACAAGGGTTATGAAGTTGAGATTTTTCAACAGTGCACTAAAAAACAAAAAAGTTTACTAATCGATTTTTATAAAAAAAATAACATTAAAAGTTATGTTTTCGAATTTGAAAAAAATATCTTAAAATTTGCTCTATCTTCAGGTTTAGCTATCACAAGATGTGGTGCATCAACAACTGCAGAATTATTGCACACACAAACACCCTTTATTGCCATACCATTACCAAATTCTGTCGATAATCATCAATATCTGAATGCAAAATATTATGAAAGTAAAGGGTGCTGTTTGTTATTAGAACAACAAAATTTTAAAACTGAAAACTTATTTAAATTAATTGTAGAAAATATAATTAATAAAAATAAATTAATTGATATCAGGGAAAATATGAAAAAAAATTATGATAGAAATGTCTTCAAAAATATTGAAAAAGAAATAGAGGAATTTATTTAATAATGAAAATTAATATTGGAAGTAACGAAATTATTCATTTTATAGGAATTGGCGGCATTGGAATGAGTGGTTTAGCTCAAATTATGGATAATATGGGTTTTAAAATTCAAGGAAGTGATTTGAGTTATAATAAAAATACTGACAGGTTAATTAAATCAGGAATAAAAGTTTTTTTAGGTCATAATAAAAAACATTTAAAAAAAACTACGATGGTTATTACTTCGTCAGCAGTAAAAAATAATAATAAAGAATTAGCGGCAGCTAGAAAAAAAAAATTACCAATATTTACAAGAGCAGAAATGTTGGCAAATATTATAGTATTAAAAAAAAATATAATTATTACTGGTTCACATGGCAAAACTACTACCACTTCTCTAGTAGCAAATATTTTAGTTGAAGCAGGATTGGATCCTACAATAATTAATGGTGGTGTTATAAATTCATTTAAAAATAACGCACAATTAGGAAAAGGTGAGTGGGCTGTTACAGAAGCAGACGAGTCTGATGGAAGTTTTTTAAAACTTCCAATTACTTATTCAATTGTAACTAATATTGATAGAGAGCACTTAGATTTTTATGGAAGTTTTGAGAAATTGAAAAAATCCTTTATTGATTTTATTGAAAAAACACCTTCTTTTGGAAAATCTCTTATTTGTAATGATAATAAAAATTTGAAATCATTGTTAGCAAAATTAAAAACAAGAAATATTTTAACGTATGGTTTTAATCAATATTCAAATTACCATATTGTTAATGTAAGAAAAAAAAGCACCTTTTCTATTTTTGATTTAAAAATTACATTGCCTTCAAGAAAAGCCTTTAGAATAAATAATATAATAGTGAATTTGATTGGTGATCATAATATTTCTAATACTACAGCTTCAATAGCTATTGCTTTAAATTTAGGAATCAGAATAACTAAAATTAAAAAAGCGCTTAAAAAATTTCTAGGTATACAAAGAAGATTCACGAAAGTATTTACATTAGGAAAAAAGGATTTTTACGATGATTACGCCCACCATCCGACCGAAATCCAAGCTGTAGTCAAAAGCGCTAGACAGGTTAATAAAAAAAGAAAAATTATTTGTGTTTTTCAACCTCACAGGTATTCAAGGTTAAATTTACTCAAAAATGAATTTGCTGCGTCTTTTAAAAATATAGATACTGTTATACTTTGCCCAGTCTACTCTGCTGGAGAAAAAATTAAGCATAAATTTAATCAGGATCAATTTTCTAAAAATATTTCTAAGAAGTCAAAAGTTCAAGTGATAAATATAAAAGATAAAGAAGAGTTAAAAAAATATATAAAGAAAAATTTAATTAACGATGAAATGATTATTTGCATGGGAGCAGGAAGTATTTCAAATTGGATTAGAGAAATTGGTGATGAATTAAAATGAACTTTATTTTTCAAGTAAAAGAAATAAAGAAAAAAATAAAAAGTGAAATTTTGTTTGATGAAAGTCTTTCAAAATATTCTTGGTTTAATATCGGAGGAAAAGCAAGTGTAGTATTTAAACCTAAAAGCCTAAATGAACTATCATTTTTTTTAAAAAATTTGAAGGATTTTAATAAAATTAAAATTTTAGGAGCAGGCTCAAATACATTAATAAGAGATGAAGGTTTTGAAGGTATAATTATTAAATTAGGCAAGCCTTTCTCACGTATTTCCTTATTAAATAATAATATGATAATTGCAGGTGCTTCAGCATTAGATAAGCATGTTTCAAACTTTGCTTTTGAAAATTCATTATCAGGATTTGAGTTTCTATCTTGTATACCAGGTACTATAGGTGGAGGAATTAAAATGAATACTGGCTGTTATAATGAAAACATTTCAGACAATTTATTATCTGTCCAAATTATGGATTTAAATGGAAAAGTTAAGGTAATACATTCATCCGATATAAAATTTTCATACAGAAAATGTGATTTAACCAATAATTTAATTATTATTAGCGCAACATTTAAAGGTAGAAATGAGGAAAAGCCGATTATTAAAAAAAAAACAATTAAACTAGTGGAGCGTAAAAAAAAAGATCAACCATCTCAAATTAAGACTTGTGGTAGTACATTTAAAAATCCCTCAAATAATAAAGCATGGTCACTTATTAAAGAATCTGGGTGCGCTGGTATGAGGGTGGGTGGCGCCTATATTTCAGAAAAACATTGTAATTTTTTTGTTAATAATGGAAAAGCAAAATCAAAAGATTTAGAAAGTTTAATTAATCAAGTAATAGAAAAAGTTTTTAATAAAACTGGAATTAAACTTGAGTTAGAGTTAGAGATAATTGGAAAAAAATCATGAAAAAATTAATCGTTGTCCTTATGGGAGGGTTATCTGGTGAGAGAAAAATAAGTTTTTTAACAGGTAAAGCTTGCTCAGTGGCATTAAAAAGAAAGGGATATAAAGTAAAGGAATTAGACGCTAGAGAATTTTTTATTGATAAATTAAAAAAAATAAAACCAAATTTAGTTTTTAACGCACTACATGGGAAATATGGAGAAGATGGATTTGTTCAAAGAATCTTAGAATCTCTTCAAATCCCATATACACATTCAGGTGTTATCTCATCAAGCTTAAGTATGGATAAAGAATTATCTAAAAAATTATTTATAAAAAATAAATTAAAAACACCAAAATATTTGATTTTAGAAAAAAATACTAAAGAAAATTTATTTAAAAAAATGAAGTTTAAAAAAATTAATTTTCCTATAGTTATTAAACCAGTAAACGAAGGATCAAGTTTAGGAGTTTATATTTGCAAAAATAGGAGGCAATTTTTTTCTAGTTATAATAAATTAAAAAAGAATTATGATAGAGTTCTTCTTGAAGAATATATACCTGGAAAAGAAATTCAGGTTGCAGTAATGGGTAATAAAGCATTAGGAGCTATAGAGCTTGTGCCAAAAAGAGCATTTTACGATTATAAAGCGAAATATTCTGTTAAAGCAAAAACTAAGCATATAATGCCGGCGCGTATCAGAAAAGATAAATATAATGAAGTTCTTTCTATGGCAAGGAAAGCACATAAAATATTAGGGTGCAAAGGTGTAACAAGGTCTGACTTTAGATTTTTTGAAAATAAATTTTATTTGTTAGAAACTAACACGCAACCAGGAATGACAAAATTATCACTGGTTCCAGAAATCGCAAACTATTGTGGAATTAAATTCGAGAATCTAGTTGATTGGATAGCAAAAGATGCAAGCAATAATAGATGAAAAAGTTTTATAAAATTACAATATTTTTTATTATATTAATTATTTTAACGACATTTAATAGTAAAAATTTAGATTTAATTTCCAAAAAAAAAAACGGTTTTTTTATAGTTAAAAATATTAAAGTAGTAAATAATATTTTAATAAATGAAAAAGAAATAAAAGATAAATTATATTATATTTATAAAAAAATATTTTTTTTCTAAATGAAAATAATATTAAAGAATCTTTAAATAATATTAATTATATTGATAAAATAAAAGTTCAGAAAAAATACCCTGATACTATAATTGTTGAAGTTTTTGAAACAAAAATAGAGGCAATTATATTTAAAAATAAAGTTAAATATTTTATAGATAGTTCATCAAATTTAATTCCTTTCTTAGAAAAATTTAAGTCAAGTCAACTCCCTAATGTATTTGGTGAGAATGCAGAAAATTATTTTATTCCATTTTTGAATAAATTAAAAAAAAATAGTTTTCCATATAAAAATATAATGAATTTTTATTTTTTTAAAATTGGAAGATGGGATTTGCAACTTTTAAATAACAAAGTAATAAAATTGCCTTACAATAATACTGATGAAGCAATTATTAAATCAATTGAACTATTAACAAGAAAAGATTTTAGCAATTATAAAATCATTGATTTAAGGATAGATGATAAGATAATAGTAGAGTAATGACATCTGATGATCCTTTAGGAATAATTGAGTTAGGGAATAAAAAAATTAAGTGTATTATTTTTAAGATTATTGATAATAATATAGAAATACTCTCTTCATCAATTAATGATTCTAATGGATTTTATAATGATGTAGTCGTAAATCCTTCAAAAGCCTCTAGCACAATTAGACTATGTATTAGTAGTGCAGAAAAAAAAGCTAAAGTCCTGTTAAAAAAAATTAATTTAATTTTTGAACAACCTGATTTTTTATGTACAAAATTTTCTAAGCAAAAAAAAATTGATGGATCAAAAATATATAAAGAGGATATAGAATTTCTATTGAGTGAAGCAAAAAAGCAGTTGTTATTAAATGATAAGAAACAAACTTTAATTCATATATTTAATTATAATTATATAGTTGATGGAAAAAAATTTATTGAAGAGCCAATAAATATTTATGCAGATTCTTTAACTCATGAAATTACTTTTATTAGTTTACCAAAAAATAATTTAAAAAATATTAATCAAGTATTTATTGATTGTGATATTAAAATAGAAAGATTTATTTCAAGGATTTTTTCACTTGGAGCGAAAATATTAACCACTAAAGAGCTTGAACTTGGGTCTGTTATAGTAGATTTAGGCTCGGATAAAACAAGCATTGGATTATTTAAAAATTTTGCATTAATACACTCTAATACTTTTCCTATTGGTGTGAGTCATATAACCAAAGATATTGCAAAAGTGTGCTCATTAAATTTGGATGAATCTGAAAGTATTAGAAATGATTTTGATTTTTTATTTAAAGATAATTCTAAAATATTTGATGAAAAAAAATATTTAAAAAAAAATTATTTTATTAATTCAAAATATAGGAAAATAAGTGAAGATTTAATTTCAAAAGTTATAAAAGCAAGGATGGATGAAATTTTTGAGGTTTTAAAAAAACAATTGAATATTACAGACTTAAATTCTACAACAGGTATAAGTTTTTTAATATTTGGTGGGGGTTCTAATTTTTTAAATATTGAAAAATATTTTACTGATTATTTTGATTTACATGTAAAAAAATTTGACTCAGGTAACTCAGATAAAGAATATATTTTTAAAAAAGAATTTGCCTCTTGCTTAGGAGGAATCAAAATAATTAAAGATGGGTGGGAAACAGAGGCAATTCCAAAAAAAACTGATAAAAATAATGAAAAAACTGGCTTTTTTTCGAAAGTTTTTGGAATTCGGTAGTTAAAAGCAGTTGTATTCTTTAGTAACATAAATTGTATTTTAAGAAAATCTTGCCTTTTGTATAAACAATTAATGTTTCAAAAATTTCAAAAAACACTAAAAGAATCAATACAGCTTAAAGGAGTTGGTCTTCATAATGGAATTGTTGCTACAATAAACTTAAAACCTGCAGCTCCAAATACTGGAATTATTTTTAAAAGAACAGACGTTGAATCTGCAAAAAGTTTAATTGAAGCTAAATATGAAAATGTACACTCTCCAGTTCTTTGTACAAAAATCCAAAATTCATTTGGAACATCAGTTTCGACTATTGAACATTTAATGGCAGCTTTTTACGGTGAAGGGGTTGATAATATTTTGATTGAGATAGATTCGCCGGAAGTTCCAATAATGGATGGTTCTGCTTTTGATTTTGTTGAAGCTATTAGAGCTGTTGGAACTGAAGATCAAAATGCACAAAGAAAATTTGTTAAAGTATTAAAAAAAGTAGAACTGAAATCAAAAGATGGAAATAAAAGTATTTCCATAGAACCTCTTGAAAAAGATTTAATTATTGATTTTGAAATAGTTTATAAGAATCCATTAATAAGAACCCGAAGAAAAGAATTTAAATTAAACAGTGAAGATTTAACACCAATATATAATTCTAAGACTTTTTGCTTGTATGAGGACATTGATTTAATTAAAAGCAAAGGACTTGCGAAAGGAGGTTCTTTAGAAAATGCAATTGTAGTTAAAGAGAATAAAATATTAAATAATGATGGAATTAGATATAGAGATGAATTTGTCAATCATAAAATATTAGATTGCATGGGAGACCTTATGCTTTCAGGTTATAGAATATTTGGTCATATCAAAACTTCCCAAGGAGGCCATCAACTTACTAATAATTTATTAAGAGAATTCTTTTCAAATAAGTCAAATTGGAAACTAGAAGGTTTTGAAAATAAACAAAAAGAGCCAAAAGACAGTACTTACCAAAGACCTATTGCTGTAAACGCATAATTAAATATTAACTAAGCAAATTGTAATAATGTAATTTTTTGATAAAATGATTCTTTATCAAAAATGTTTAAAAAAATAATAATTTTATTACTATCTGCAATATTATTATCTTCATGTTTTAGCGGTTTTAAAAAAAAACAAAAAGATACATATGAACCTACAGATGAGGAAAAAGCTGTAACAATTTATGCTGAAGCTATTGAGTCACTAGATGAAGGTGACGCTTTCTATGCTGCAAAAAAATTTAAGGAAGTTGAAAGTTTATTACCACAAACTGCATGGGCCGCAAAAGCTAGTCTAATGTCTGGGTATGCTGACTATTCAAGAAATTCATATACAAAAGCAGTTTTTGGTTTAGAAAGACATATTAAAAATTACCCAGCTGATTCAAATTTACCATATGCCCATTATTTAATAGCAGTTTGCTATTACGAACAAATATTAGATGAAAAAAAAGATTTGCAACCGCTATTAAAAGCTAAAAAAAAATTTGAATTTATAATGCAAACATACCCAAATACTGATTACGCTACTGATTCCAGATTTAAGTTAGATTTAATAATCGACCAGTTAGCTGCTAAAGAAATGTCTATAGCTAGGTTTTATATAAAAACTAAAAAATGGATACCCGCAATCAATAGATTAAAAGTTGTAGTAGAAAAATATGATAAAACAGTATTTATTGAAGAGGCGTTACATCGATTGGTAGAAGTGTATTATATAATTGGATTAGAAGAAGAAGCAAAGGCAGCAGCAGCAATTCTTGGTTACAACTATCAATCTGGAGAATGGTACGAAAAAAGCTACAAGGTTTTTAATAACAAATATAAACCTAAAAAAATTGATAAAGAAAAAAATATGGGCTTGATCAGAAGAAAAATTAAAAGCTTATTTTAGTAATTTTCATGGAAAAAAAAGAAATTGAAAAATCTTATATTAAAAAAATTGAGAAACTAAATAGGTATAATAAAGCTTATTTTGAGCAAGACAATCCTATTGTTTCTGACAAAGATTATGATGACTTAAAAAATAAAATTTTAGATTTTGAAAAAAAATATTCTTTTTTAAAGAAAAAAAAATCTCCATTAGAAAAAATTGGTTATAAACCATCAAGTAAATTTAAAAAAATAAAGCATCTTAAACCAATGCTTTCATTATCTAATGCTTTTGAAATAGAAGATATGAAAGTTTTTTTAAGTAAAATAAATAATTTTTTAAATATTAAAAATACTAATTTAGAATTTTCATCGGAACCAAAAATAGACGGAATATCTGCTACACTAATTTATGAAAATGGTTTTCTTAAAAAAGGATTATCCAGAGGAGATGGAGTAACTGGAGAAGATATATTACAGAATTTAATAACTATTAAATCAATTCCAAGAAAAATTAGTGATAATAAAGTTCCCGAAATTTTAGAAGTAAGAGGTGAAGTTTATATAGGAAAAAAAGATTTTGAGTCTATTAAAAATAATTTTGCTAACCCAAGAAATGCCGCTGGTGGTTCATTAAGACAAAAGGATCCTAACGAAACAGCAAAAATTCCATTAAAATACTTTGCTTATGGTTTTGGTACCGTTGAACCTATGATTTTTAAAACTCAATCTGAATTTATAAATAGAATAGGCAATTGGGGTTTTTCTATAAATCCACATAATAAGGTTGTTAAGGGTTTACATGAAATTGAAAAACAACATAAAATGATTGAAAGATTAAGGTCATCACTAGATTATGATATTGATGGATTAGTTTACAAAATTAATGACTTAGAACTTCAAAATAGATTGGGTAACACATCTAGCTCACCAAGATGGGCTACAGCTTACAAATTTTCATCAGAAAAGGCTATAACAAGAATTAAATCTATAATTATTCAAATAGGAAGAACAGGTGCTATGACACCGGTAGCTAAAGTCGAACCGGTAACTGTTGGTGGCGTAGTTGTGTCAAATGCATCTCTACATAATGAAGATGAAATAAATAGAAAAGATATTAGGGTTGGCGATATAATTACCATTCAAAGGGCGGGAGATGTAATACCTCAAGTACTTTCAGTCGATAAGTCAAAAAGAACAAAAAATAGCTCAAAGTATATTTTTCCAAAAAAATGTTTGTGTGGTTCTAAAACAGAAAAAGAAATAAGCAGTTCAACAAATAAAGCAGATGCAGTAAGAAGATGTACAAGAGGTTATGATTGTAGTTTTACCGCAAAAGAAAAACTTAAACACATTGTTTCAAAAGAAGCATTTAATATAGATGGGCTAGGAAAAAAAGTTATTGATCAATTTTGGGATTTAAAATTGATTAAAATACCTTCAGATATATTTGAGTTAAATTATAACAAAATTAGTAATTTAGAAGGTTGGGGAGACACTTCAATAAAAAATTTAAAGCAAGCGATAGATAAGGCAAAAATTATATCTTTAAATAAATTTATTTACTCAATTGGCATAAGACACATAGGTCAAGAAAATGCAAAAATTTTATCTAGTTTTTTTAAATCTATTGAGAGTTTTTCTTCTTTATTTATTGCCAGCACAAGATCGAAAATTTTAAGTAATTTATCTGAACTTGATGGAATTGGAAAAACACAAATTCAATCAATTGAAAGTTTTTTTTCAAATAATAAAAATATTGAAGTAGTAAAATTGTTAATAGGAATTCTTAAAATAGAAAATCATAAAAATTTAATTAAAAAAGGAAAATTTAGTAATAAAAATTTAATGTTTACTGGAGGGTTTGAAAAAATGAGCAGATCAGAGGCAAAATCTCTTACTGAAGATAAAGGAGGTAAAGTTTTAGGTTCTATATCTAAAAAATTAGATATATTAGTCGTAGGTGATGCAAAACCAACTAAAAAGAAAATAGAAAAAGCAAAAGAATTAAAAATTCAAATAATTTATGAAAAGGATTGGTATAAAATATTAAATATGTGAGCAAGATTTTTTAAGTTCAATTAATTCAGGCTTATTCATATATTTTCTCAATCTATTAAAAACTTTAGAATGATAATTATTTACCCACTTAATTTCATTTTTATTTAAAAGTTTCTTTTCAATTAAAGATTTATCAATTGGAACAAGAGTAAGGCTTTCGAATTTGTTAATACCTTTTATTTTTTTAATTGTGATTAAATTTTCAATTCTAATTCCGAATTTTCCATTTTCATAGTACCCTGGCTCATTAGATACAATCATGCCTTTAACAAGTTTAACTTTATTTCTTTTTGATATTGCCTGTGGACCTTCATGGACATTTAAAAAATATCCAACTCCATGTCCAGTTCCATGCGCGTAATCAAGATTAACTTCTTTAAGAGATTTTCTAGCAACGACATCAATTTCAGAACCACTTGTATTTTTTCTTAGTTTGTAATTTGCAACCGCTATATGACCTTTTAATACTCTTGTAAAAATATTTTTAATTTTATTTTGATTATTATCAAGAGATATTGTTCTTGTAACATCTGTTGTTCCATAATTATATTGACCACCGGAATCAACTAAATAAATATCTCCTTTTTTCAATATTCTATTACTTTTTTTATTTGCTTTATAATGGATTATCGCACCATTAGGTCCCGATCCAGATATAGTTGGAAAACTTAAAGATTTAAATGACTTATTCATTTTTCTTAATTTAAGCAGCTTATTTTGCGCACTTATTTCACTTATTTTTTTATTTTTAAAATTATTTTTTATCCAAAATAAAAATTTGGTCAAGGCAGCACCATCAAAGATATGTGTTTTAATCATATTTTGAATTTCAGTTCTATTTTTAACTGATTTTAAAGAATAAATTGGATCTTGCTTTTCGATAATTATATTTTTTTTTTTTATTATATTTTTAAAAAAGAAAGAACATGAAATATTATCTAACTGAACCTTTTTATTTTTTATATTTTTAAGAAAACTTTCAATGTATTTAATATTTACTATATTTATATAATTTAATTTTTTTTTAATTTTATTATCTATTTTTTTTAAATCACAAAAGAAATAAATTTTTTTTTTACTATCAAGTATTAGGTAACTATTAGGTATCGGGGTAAATTCAGAATCTCTTCCTCTTAAATTTAATAACCAGGCAACATTTTCGCATGAAGAAATAAATTGTAAGTCTATTTTATTTTTATTTAATTGTTTAAATATTTTTTCTATTTTTTTTTGGGAAGTTTCCCCAGAATCTTTATCACTAAGTTTGTAAAATTTATAAAACTTCGTAATACCTTTATTTTTCCAAATTTTTGTAATTAAATTTTTATTTAAAGGTATTAATTCACAGTTAGATTTTTTAAACAAATTATTAAGCGAACCTTCAGTATGAAGCCTTGGATCAAAACCTATAGAAAGTTTTTTACTATTCAATATATCTGATGGAAATTTTTTTGGTAGAGTTATGATTTTAAAATTCTTTCCACTTTGAATTTTTGCTTGAAGTGTATACCTACCATCAACAAACAAATAGTTTTTATTTTTTAATAATAATGCAAAACCGTATGATCCAGAAAAATTAGAAATAAATTTTAAGTTATCTTTTTCTTCAGGTGTATACTCACTAAAAAATTCATCATTTTTTGGTACTATATATCCATCAATATTATAATGATCAAATAAGTCTTTTAATTTTTTTATTTTATTCATTTTATTCTTTTTAACTTTTTTTGCAGTCTAGCATAGCCTGGACTTCTTATACCTTCTTCATAATCAACGTCTTGATTAAAGAAAAAATCTTCATTATCTTGTTTTTTTTCCACATTTTTTTTTATATTTTTTTCAGGAAGTTCATCAATAAATCTTGAGGCAATTGAATCTACCCAATCACCTCTATAAATTCTACTCATGACAAAGGAAATAAAAGATTCTTTTTTTGCTCTTGTTAAACCAACGTAAGCAAGTCTCCTTTCTTCTTCCAAAGCTAAATCACCTTTTTCCTCTAATGATTTCTGATGTGGGAATAAACCTTCTTCCCAGCCCGGTAAAAAAACAACATCAAATTCTAAACCTTTTGCAGCATGCATAGTCATTAAATTAATTTTTTCTCCATCCCAATTTTGATCGATTGATGTTGCTAACGCTACATGTTCTAAAAAACCTAGCAAATTGTCGAAATCATGCATTCCTCTAATTAATTCTTTTAAATTTTCTAGTCTACCTTCATTTTCTAAATCTTTTTTATCTTTTAACATTTTTGAATATCCTGATTCATCTAATATGGTCTCCATTAACACATAATGTTTTTTTTCTTTTGAATCTAATCTCCATTTATTAAAAAGATTTAATATTTTTACTAAACCTATTTTGGCTTTAGGTTTAATTTTATTAAGTTGAATCAAGTCTATAGCAGAATCTTCTAAACATTTTTTATTTTTCCTACCATAATCATGTAGCTGTTTTAGACTGCTATCCCCTATAGATCTCTTAGGATTATTTATAATTCTTTCAAAAGCTAAATCATCATTTTTTTGATTAACTATTCTTAAATAGGCTACACTGTCCTTAATTTCAGCTCTTTCATAAAACTTAGTACCACCAATTACACGATATCCCATTCCTATTTTTAGAAACCTTTCTTCAAATTCCCTTGTTTGAAAAATTGCTCTTACGAGAATAGAAACATTATTCAAAGAATATTTTTTTTTAAGTTTCTGTTCAATAATATCGCTAACACCAATAGCTTCTTCTCTACCATTTTTATAACAGTTTAAATTAACTAAATCCCCGTCTTTACTATCAGTCCAAAGTTTTTTACCCAATCTATCATTATTATTTGAAATTAAACCAGAGGCGGCACTAAGTATATTTTGTGTAGATCTATAATTTTGTTCTAATTTTATAATTTTTGCATTTTTATAAGTTTTATTAAAATCTAAAAAATTTCTTATTTCAGCTCCCCTCCAACTATAAATTGATTGATCGTCATCTCCCACACAACAAATATTTCTTTTTTTTTGGGCTAACAAGTTAAGCCATTTACTTTGAACAAAATTTGAGTCTTGATATTCATCAACAAGAATATATTTAAAATTATTTGAATATAGATTTAAAATATCCTTATTTTTTTCAAACATTGTAACGCAAAGCAAAATAAGATCTCCAAAATCGCAAGAATTTAAAATTTTAAGTTTTTCTTGATAATACTTATAAACAGTATGTATTTGCTTTTCTAAAGGAACACCTCTTTTAGGGATTACCAATTCAGGAAGTAAACCTTTATTTTTCCATTGGTTAATAAAAGATAGAACAAACTTTGGCGATATTTTTTTAACATCAATATTTTCTGCCTTACAAATATTTTTTATTAATCTTAGTTGATCTTCCTGATCTATAATTGTAAATCTAGAATTTAATCCAACTGCTTCAGCATGTCGACGTAAGAGTTTTGCGCAAACTGAATGAAAAGTTCCTAACCAAGGTAATGATGAAACTTTTTCATTTAAGGAGTTAGAAATCCTATTTTGCATTTCTCTTGCAGCTTTATTAGTAAATGTGACACATAAAATTTGATTTGGCCAAGCTTTTTTATTTTTAATAATATGAACAACTCTAGATGTAAGGACTTTAGTTTTCCCTGACCCGGCACCAGCGACTATTAAGCATGGCCCATCAAGATCAATAATCGCTTCTTTTTGATTTTTATTCAGTTGGTCTAGGTAATTTTGTTTGCTAATTTCCATTAAATTTATATTTTACCATTTTAAATTAAAATAAATTTAAAAAAAGCAAAATAAATGAAATACAATCAATTTAAAATATTTAAACTAGAAATAATATCAAAAAGTATTGCATATATGAGTCACATTATTTTAAAGGCTTATAAAAAACTATTGAACAAAATAGTTATTTTTTTCTCTTCAACTAAAGATTTTATTACATTTACTATAAGAAAAAGCTTTAAGCTTAGTATTAATAAATTAAGAGATATTTTTAACTTTATTGATATAAGAAAATTTCAATTAAAATCAATTTATAAAATATTTGATATAAATAATTATAAATTTTTCAAAATAGAAAAAGATACCTTTAGAGAGTACAAGCTTTATCCATTATATTTTTTTGTTTTTATACTTTTTTCCATAATTATATTTTTTTCTATACCTACATTTTATAAATATGATGGTGCAGAAATAACCAAGCTTTTATGTACAAATAAAAATATTGAGTGTTCGATAAAAGGAAAAGTTAACTACGCTTTTTATCCTTCACCAAGAATAAAGATTAAAAATTTAGTTATAAAAGATAAAATAAATAATAAAAAAGTTTTATTAACTTCAAAAGATACAGCGTTAAAACTTAATATTAAAAATATATTAAGTAAAAAAAAACAAAATTTAAGAAAGGTAGAGATAAATAATTTTAAAGTTAATTTTGACTTTAAAAATTTAAAAAATAGTAAAAATTTTTTTGATAATCTAACTTCTTTTGTCCCAATAAATTTTTACAAGGGCGATATTATTTTATATGATAATAAGAATGATGTAGGTATTATTGAAAACGTAAATTTAAATTTTAAACTAGATAAAAACTTAAAAAAAGCAGATTTAAAAGGAAAATTTTTAGATGATGATATTTATATTAGCTTAGTTCAAAAAAGCGCTGACAAAAATTTATCTACAGATTTTTTATTTAAAATGTCCGAATTAAATTTTTTGGCTAAAGGAAATTTTTTAAACTCAAAGAAAAATAATTCAACTACTAATGGTAATATTTTTTTAAGAAAAGATAAGCATAAATTTACAGGTAATATTAATTATAAAGATAATCAAATTACAATTAGTAAATCGAATGTAAGAAGTACTTTTTTAGATGGCAAATTGGAAGGTGTTATTAAATTTGTACCTTATTTTGATTTTAACTTAGATTTAAATTTAAAAAATATCAATTTCACAAAATTATATTCTTATTTTTTATCTTTAGAAAAAGATAAACAAAAAAAATTATTTAAAATTAGCAATAAGGTAAATGGAAATTTAATTTTATCTTCAGATAAAGTATATTCTAGCTATAATTTAGTTAAATCCTTTGAGTCTCAAATAAAATTCAATAACGGAAATATTTTGATTGATCAATTCCTAATTAATTTAGGAAAGCTAGGTGCAGCGGATATCTTAGGTAAATTTAGTAATGAAAAAAAATTCACAAATTTAAAATATGAAAGCAATATTTTCATTGATAATGAAAAAAAATTTAAAAGTAAATTTGGTATATATAATAAAAATAGTTTAGCTCCTAATTTATTTGTTTCAGGTAACTTTGACTTACAAAATATAAAAAATAGTTTTTATGAAATATCTACTAATACGAAATTAAAAGATAATGATATTAATTTTATAGAAACAGAGTTTAATGATTTTCTATTATCAAATGGATATGAAGATTTATTTAGGTTTCCTAAATTTAAGGAATTTATAAAAGTGATTACAAGTGAAGAAGATTAATTTACAGTGGGTTTATCATTTTTTTAGGATTAACAGTTTTTTCATATTCTTTTTCAGAAACTAAACCAGATTTTATAGCCTCTTCTTTTAGTGTTGTTCCATTTTTATAAGCTTTCTTAGCAATTTTTGCTGCATTATCATAACCAACTTTAGGCGAAAGTGCAGTAACAAGCATTAAGGAATTATCTAAGAGATTTTTTATTCTTTTTTTATCAGCTTTTATACCTTTGACACAGTATTTTGCAAAACTCATTGAAGAGTCTGACATTATATGAATTGATTGTAAAATATTATGAATAATTAAAGGTTTAAAAACATTTAATTCAAAATGACCATGTGATCCTGCCATTGTTAT
>MDSV01247603.1_pt1 | contig 19845 bp, 22 predicted proteins | sample 810851 | NCBI WGS metagenome assembly MDSV01 (sample SAMN05326640, study PRJNA326480) | marine metagenome | isolation source: seawater | place: Atlantic Ocean: North East | collected 2012 | reverse complement strand
GGTTTCATAAGTTTAACTAATTCCTCTGTTAATATTCTTGGAGCAGGTTTTCCAGGAATTAATGCAGTACATATTACTATATCATTTTTTTTAAGTGACTCTCTCATCATTTCAGCTTGTTTTTTTTTATATTCATCTGATGCTTCTTTTGCGTATCCGCCAACAGTTTCCATATCTTCGTTTTGTTCAACTGTTAAAAATTTTCCACCTAAGCTTTCTACCTGCTCTTTTGATGCAGCTCTTACATCTGTTGCTGAGACAATCGCACCTAACCTTTTAGCAGTGGCGATAGCTTGTAAGCCTGCCACACCTGCTCCAATAACTAGAACTTTAGCTGCTGGCACAGTGCCTGCTGCAGTCATCATCATTGGTACAGCTTTTTCAAATTCTGCAACACAATCAACTACTGCTCTATATCCAGCTAAATTAGATTGGGAGGATAGAACGTCCATTGATTGAGCTCTTGTAATTCTAGGTAATAATTCTAATGAAAAAGGCTTAATCTTTTTATCAATAATTTTATCAATTCGGTTTTTATTTTTGGATGGATTAAGCATACCAATTAAAATTGTATTATCTTTCAAAATTCCAATTTCATCTTCTGAGGGACAATTGACTTTTATTATCAGGTCACTCGAGCTTAATACCTCTTTTGTAGACTCTTTAATCTCAACTCCGATATCCTTATATTTATTATCATCAATTCCGAGATGAAGTGCATATCCTTTTTCAACACACACTTTTAATCCAAGTCCGATAATGTTTTTAGCTGACTCAGGAGTTAAAGAAACTCTTTTTTCTGACGTTATATCTTCTTTAATTGAGCCTACTATCATTTATAAATTTTGAGATTTTAAAGTAATGTAATTGCAAGAATTACCAATAAAGCAACTACCGCAACTGTTCCCCACAAAACAAACTTTGTGAAACCATCATAAGTTTTTTTAAAGTTGTTGTCGTTCATTATCAACCTTGACGAGCTTTAAATCTAGGATTTTTTTTATTTATAACGTAAAGTTTTCCTCTACGTTTTACCAGTTTAGAGTTTAAATCTCTTTTTTTTAACGATTTTAATGAGCTAGCTATTTTCATAATTTTTAAAGCCTGGCAACGTCCTACTCTTCCGTATCTTAAGATAAAGTACCATCGGCGCTGAAGGACTTAACTTCCGAGTTCGGTATGGGATCGGGTGTAGCCCCTTCGCAAAAATTACCAGGCAAAGGTTTATAATATTTTTAATTGAATAAGTAAATAGATCATTGTTAGCCATTATAGCCGATTTGGTGGGCGTGATAAGAATTGAACTTATGACCTCTACGATGTCAACGTAGCGTTCTACCACTGAACTACACGCCCTTTGAAAGTTAGTCACATAGTATTTATAATAAAATTTTTAAAACAACCTATTCAAGTAAAATTTAAGGTTCCACTTAAATATATAAAGTTTTAATTTGTTTAAATTGTATATTTTTTTATTTTTTTTACTAAAAGATCGATACCAATTATTAAGTTCATCTATATGAATATTCATTTTTTTTACTGAAAAATTCTGATCATGAAGTCTATAAGTCAGTAGTGGTTTATCAATACTATGAATATCATATTTTGAACTTAACTTTAAGAATAGATCAAAATCACCAATTATTTGATAATTGCTATTAAATCTATATTTTTTAAATATTTTTCTTCGCAACATAATTGAACTTACTCCAATTACATAATTATCTAGTAAATTTTGAGTTTTGATAATTTTAGGTAGACTTTTCTTTTCATTTAAAGAAGTTTTTTTAGTTTTATAATTTCTTATCTTATACTTTGCACAAGCTATATCACAGCGATTAGTCGTCATTTTCTTTAAAAAACTTTTTAAAAAATCTTTGTTCCAAATATCATCGGTATCTAAAAAACAAATAAATTCACCAGTTGCCTTTTTAATTGCCAAATTTCTTGCTTTGTATAATTTTGAGTGTTTTTTAGTGAAAAAGTATTTTATTCTTCTATCTTTAAAGTTTTTTAAAATTTTATAACTATTATCAGTTGAAAAGTTATCCCAGAATATGAGTTCCCAGTTTTTATATGTTTGCTTAAATAAACTAGCTAAGGACTCCTTTAAATAAATTTCACCATTGTAACAATTCATTATCACGCTTATTAGTGGTTTTTTATTCATAGAGGCTTTTTACTAAAAAATTTTTTTATCCTCTCTAAATCTCTTTTAGTGTCTACACATTGCCAATATCCTTTATGTTTAAAGGCATTGAGTTTTCTAAATTTTGTAATTTTTTCTAAAGGCTCTCTTTCTAAGAATGTTTTATCTGAACTAATATACTTTAAAAATTTAGTCTCGATTACAAAAAAACCTCCATTAATCCAACCCTCATCCATTTTTGATTTTTCTTTAAAGTAAAAAACTTTATTACCTTTAATTTTAATTGCTCCAAATCTTGCTGGAGGTCTAACCGCCGTCATAGTAACTAAACCTCTGCACCTTTTATGAAACTTTATTAATTTTGTAAGATTAATATTTGAGAGACCATCGCCATATGTTAGTAGAAATGTCTCATTTTTTAAATATTTTTTTAATCTTTTCAACCTTCCACCAGTCATTGTGTTTTGTCCGGTGTTTATAACTTTTACATTCCAGTCAAAAAATTTTTTTTTGAAATAATTCTTTATTATTTTTTGCTTATACCCTGCAGCAATATAAAAATCCTTAAATCCATATTTTGAATAATGTTTCATAATATGAAAAATTATAGGTTTGTTGTTTATCTGTATCATTGGCTTAGGTAAGCTTTTTGTATATTCTGATATTCTTGTACCAAGCCCGCCAGCTAAAATAACTACTTTCATTGATTTAATATTTTTTTGTAATAATTAATTGTTTTTTTTAGTTGAGTATCGAAATTTAGATTAGTTTTTAATCCCAAGATTTTTTGAGCTTTTTTTATATTGGGGTAAATTACTTTATTTTCGTCAGATCTAAGCTTTATTACTCCAAATTTTGGCTTTCCTTTTTTTGTGATTTTAATAATTTTGTTTATTACTTTTTTTAACATTATAGGTCTTCCGCTTCCTATATTTAAAATTTTTCCCACTGCATCGTCCTTTTTAAGAGCCATCATAATTGAATACACCACATTATCGATGAATAAAAAATCTCTTTTTTGCGTGCAAGGAGAGCAATCAAAAGTTTTATTTAATAAAGACTCTTTTATTACAAAAGGGATAAATCTATTAGAGTCTTGGTTTGTACCAAAAGTTTGGAATAATCGTAATATTACAACTGGAAAATTATTATTCTTATTTTTTTTAATAAGAAAATTAGTTGCAAGAAACTTTGCTCTACCATAAATACCTATTGGCCTATAAATTTTATCCTCTTTGAGTGGAGATTTTGATTTTCCATACTCTGAAGAACTACCAATCTGAACAAATCTAGTTAAATTTTTTTTAACAAAGTAGTAATATAAATTTTTGCATCCCTTATAATGGCTATTATAAGTTTTTTTTTTATTTAAATGATCAACATATCCTCCACAATTTACAACATAATTGAAGTTATATTTGTCAAATTTTTTCAAGGAGTTTTTATTTTCAACTTTGCCTAAAAAATATTTAACTTCAGGCAAAGTTCTAATTTTTTTAGGTTTAGAAATAGAAAGACTAAAAACATTAAAATTTTTGGCCAAACACGCTTTTGCTAAATGAAAGCCAATAAAACCAGTGCCACCAATTATAAGTATATTCTTTTTTTTGTTATTCATTGGTAGAAGCTTATTTAAGATTATGCATAATTTTTTTTCTGAGTTTCAATAAAGATAAAATATTACCTTTATTATTAAAATTAGAGTTAAATTTTTCTATATTTTTTTGTGTCTTTTTTGAAAACCACCATTCGCTTGGATTATTCCAAATATTTTTTAAATGGGTAAGTAAAGCGTCAACGTTATCAAATATGATATTGGCTTCTTTTAAAAATTTGTATTTATCAACAAACTCATCCTCTATATGATTATATAAATTATTCCAAATTCCTATTGTTGGAATATTGTAAATCAAATTTTCTAATATTCCTGTACTATCGTAAAAAAATAAATTGAGCCGAGCGTTTCTTAAATTATTAAGATAATTGTTAGTTCCAAAGTCAATTTGATGTTCTTTAAAATTTTTGAAATATGTGTCAAAATACCATCGACCTCTATCTGTTTCCAAAAACTCTGTAGTTAGCCTTAATAAAACTCTTCTTTTTATACTTAAGTCTAATTTTTTTTCGAAATCGTAAATATTTTTATAGGATCCAACATATTCAACGCTCTGCTCATATGAAGCTATTCTTGATGGCAAATAAGGAGAGACTATATGAAGATTGCCTTCTTTATTGAATGATACTTTTTTACCTAGTGTAAGTTGATTGCAAAAACCTTCTGCAATTTTATTTTTATTGTAACCAAAAGAAAAAAATTTTTTTGAAGTTTCATATTCTATTCTATTGAGCACAAAATCGTCAGTAAAATAGTTATTTCCATGTTGAAATAAAAAATAAGGTGTTTTTTCATTAACTTTTTTTGCAGTATAGAATTTAAAATTAACATCATATTCACAGGCATAAGCTGTCATAATAAACTTAGGCTTCAAAGGAAAATTTTTTTCACAATTTCTATAAATTTCATCAAAACTTTCAACAACACAAATAGGTAAAAAATTACTTAAGTTTTTTCTTATAAAATTTTTTATATTTTTTTCTTCTCCATAGAATAATTTAATTTTTGACCTTTTTTTTTCATCAAAATTTTTATAGTTTATTTTTTTTTCATCATAATTTTGTGGCACTTGAAAATGTAGAATTTCAAAAATTTTTTCATAAAAAAACGGTAACCCGGTTTTCGTAATTAATGCATCGTTTTTCTTTCTTAAAATTTTTAATCTATTGAAAAGTTTAAAAATATTTTTTTTTAGAGTATTTGACTTTAAATTTAGCTCAATAAATTTTTGTTTGATATTTTGACACTTAGTTTCATTGATATCTAAAAAATCTTTTTTAATTGGGAAATTATAATAATTAATAATTTCGTAAAATAAATTATTATTCCAGCTATGGTCGACAGCTTGAGAACGCTGTTCAAAAGTCCCACCGCTATAAAATTTAAATTTTTTATTTTTTGTTCCATAAATCTTTGAAATTTCATTATTTTCTAATATTTCTGAAATTAAATAATTTCTTTCATAGCAAATACTAACAAATACTTTTAACCAGCTTCCAAAAATAATTTTCCAAGAATTTAAAGAAAGATTTATGGAGTGAAGAGAATTTAATTCTTTTGACAAATCAATAAACAACTCTTGATATATTTTATCTGCTTCAACGCAATTTTTTCTTCTAATTTCTTTTAAACTACTTTTAGAATTAAAAATTTTATAATTCAATTTTCTTTTTTCAATATTCTGATTTTCAAGCACCCATTCACCCCCCAGTAAAATTTCATCATCTCCATGAATTTTATTATTTTTCAAAGATAGAACTAAAGCTTTGGACATTTTGGAAGAATTTATATTTAAATGAATTTATTGATTTTTAGCAATTTTCTTATTGCTTCAACACTCAAAAAATCACTGTTGGATCCGCTATTATAGGAAGTATTTTCTAAAAATTTTTTTGATCCTTTTTTAGTTTTTAAATGTTTATTTTTATCCCATTTAAAAAATTCAGATTGGGGGCAAATAATATAAGAATTCTTATATTTAATGGTATTAATTGACTCACCAGTTGAAACCATTTCTTCATGAATCTTCTCTCCTGGCCTTAAGCCTATAATTTTTATTTTTTTCTTTGGATACATTGCCTTTGCTAAATCTACAATTCTAAAAGATGGAATTTTAGGAACAAATATTTCTCCTCCCTGCATAATTTTTAAAGAGTTTAAAACAAAGTCAATTGCTTGCTGAAGAGTTATATTAAACCTGGTCATTCGCTTATCTGTTACAGGTATAAAATTTTTCTGACTAAATCGATTAAAAATAGGTATTACTGATCCTCTGCTTCCCATTACATTTCCATATCTTACAACACTAAATTTAGTTTTATTTTTACCCTTAAAATTATTTGCAGTTATAAACAATTTGTCTGAAGCTAACTTCGTAGCGCCGTATAAATTTATTGGAGAAGAAGCTTTGTCCGTACTTAAAGCTAAAACGTTTTTAACATTATTTTCAAACGCTGCATCAATTACATTTTGAGCGCCAAAAATATTAGTTTTTATAGCTTCAAAAGGATTATATTCGGCTAGTGGCACATTTTTAAGAGCTGCTGCGTGAAAAACTATATCAACATCTCTCATTGCTAAATTTAACCTAGAATAATCTCTAACATCACCAATGAAAAATCTTAACTTTGACCCAATTTTTGAAAACTCTGTCATCATCTGACTTTGTTTTAGTTCATCACGACTATATATAATTATTTTTTTTGGATTATATTTTTTTTCTAAATGGCTTATTAAATTTTGACCAAATGATCCTGTTCCACCAGTAACTAGTATTTGTTTATTATTAATCATACTTAAAAATTTAATTTATATAAGGATAATAAGATAGTCAAAGTCATTAAATATTAAATTTTTTCTATAGATTAGAAATATTTGTTAATTTAACGTTTTCTCCCAAATCTAGTATAATATTACCCCAAGATAGTCCCACTCCGAATCCAGAGAGTAGTAATTTAGAATTTCTTAATTTTTGTTTTTCATTTAATAACGTTATTGGAATCGAAGCTGAATTAGTATTTCCAAAAGTATCAAGTGAAAGCAAAACTTTTTTTTTATCAACTCCTATTTTACTAGAAATTGTATTTATCAAAAATTTACTTGCTTGATGAGGTACAAAGAAGTCAATATCATTTAATTTTACTTTGCTTTTTTTTAACAATTCGAAAATTTCTAGTGGTATTTTTTTTGACATATATTGAAAAACATTTGCCCCTTTCATTATAAATTTACCTTTAACATTGCCATGGAATTGATCAGAGTCATATCTTATATAGTTGCTACCACTGCCATCTGTGCCAAATGAAAAATATGATGGGGTTTCTAAATTACTATAATCAATTCCGACTGCAACACCAGCATCACCAAAAAGAATTTGGTTTTGTCTATCATTATTGTCAACGAATTTACTACTCATATCTCCTAACAAAAGCAAACCTTTAGCTTTTAGTTTTTCAGCAAATAAAAAAGAGTTAAAGATGCCGTAGATAAAACCAGAGCATCCAAGAGGAATATCGTATGCTAAAACATCATTATTAAGATTTAATTTATCCTGCAAAATACAAGCTGTAGATGGAAAAATAAAATCACGAGTTTGACTAACAAAAAAAATAAATTTGATTTCTTCTTTTTTCCAATTTAATTTTTTAATTAAATCTTTTGCAGCCTTAAAGCATAAATCTGAAGTTTTAATTTTTCCATCCTGATCGTAATATTTGCTGGAAACACCTACATATCCTTTTTCTTTATCTGATAAAGTGTTGTTCACTTTATTTTTTGGAACACATCCTGAAATACCAACAATTTTAGAATTTTTAAATGTAAACAATCTTTTACCGCTCTGTATTGAATAATTTCACTATATCTTCAATTTTTTTACAATTATATAGCTTATCTGGTTCTAAATTTAACTTAGGAAATTTTTTATCTGCAAAAGATAAAATTTCTAAAATTTTAAGTGAGTCAAAATTTAGTTCTGATAAAGGTGTTTTTTCAGTTAATTTTTTATTTTCAAACAATCTAGTAAATTCCTTTATTAAAATACTTTTTTTCATATTTTTCCTAGTTTCTCCCTAAATGTTTTAATTCTATATTCTAGATTGCCTATAATATCTTTGTGTGAAGAACTAGATTTTATATTACTATAAATACTTTCACAAATATCTTTGTCTTCATCAAAGATTTCTTTGTTAAAGTTAATACAAGTATTAGAAAAAAAATTTTCAATCGATTTATTTTTTGATAATGATGTTTTTGGTAGATAAATAGTAGATGTAACTATTGTACTATTTTTATCAACTGGTAAATAGTTTTGAATGTAATATGAATTTCCCATTGTAGAGGAAATTGAGCTAAAAGGGAAAAACATTATATGTTGGTACATATTTGTTAGATTATTAAAGTACTTTTTTATCTTTTTAAATTTTTCAATATAATTTTTTGAAAGAGGCATTTCCATTTTCATTACATTATCTTTAATTTCATATTGTGGATCTAATTTCAAAACATTTTGGAACGTAGTTTTATGTAGAAAAATAGCATGATATTCATCTACTGAATTTTCTACACAAATTTTCCAATTAGCATTCCAGTTATAAACTTGATAATCAATACTTTTATAAATTTTTTTTGAGATATTTGATAAGTTTTTAAAATCTTCTCCTAAATAATTTTTAATATTGATTTTATTTTTACTTGACTTCAAAAATATGAAATCTCCGCAAAATTCTGTTATCCATTCTTCTAATTTTAGTTTATCTTTATTAAGACTGAAAGCCTTTCTTTCAAAAGGAATATTTTTTACTTTTCCGGAATAATCATATGACCAAGCGTGGTAAGGACAAACAAACTTTGCGTTCCCTTTAGTTTTATTAAAAATTTTAGTGCCCCTGTGAGAACACTTATTTGTAAATGCCGAAATTTTTTCCTTGAATTTATATATAACAATAGATTTTTCATAAAAATTAAGTGTTTTAAAATCACCTTGTTTTTTAAATTCACATTTATGTCCAACTAAAATAAAAGAATTGATGTTGAAAAAAGATTTTTCACTATAAAAGTTCACATCGGAAGAAAATGGATTTTTTTTCATTTGATTATTTAAATATAGCAAAGCTCCGCACTATGCTTTTTACACATTTGATTTTATTAGACATCATTTTTTTTTCAATTATGAGGAACAATAATGTTATTGCAGTTTACTTTAAGTTTTACCTCATTAATCAAAATTTTAATATTATCTTTTTGAACTTCAAGTAATTTAAAAATTTCATTTTTAAGCAATCCTGACTTAAATTCATACATCGTATTTGGAATTAGTTCACAAATATTTTTGGTCAGAAACCCTTTCTCGTTCTCTAAAGATTTACACTTGTTTATAAAATACTTTATCTCATTCTGAGACTCGATGTGGCCTCTTAGAAAATATTTTAATCCTTTTGTAAATTTTAAATTTTCTATAAATTGTGAATTTTTAAATTCACTATGAAAACAAAAAATGTAATCCCCGAGTAAACAAAGATGTTTATTGGATGCTTTAATTTTAGGTGAGTATATTTTTACCTCATTTCCAATTTTTTTCTTAATATCTTGAGTAAAAGTATTAATTTTTTTTAAATCAATTTTTATTATTGTCCACATTGTTTTTGCTCAACTCTCTTTTTAATTCATCATACTCTTCCATTTTTCTTTTCATAAAATTGATTGTTAATTTTGTTCTTTCGGCTATACCTTTTGCGGTGAGTATGTATTTAATGTTATCAATTTTATCAGTTTTTTTTCTAAAGTTATTAATTTTGACTAATCCTTTATTTTTTAAAGCTTTAAGGCAATAATTAAGCTTGCCAAGACTAAATCCCAAATTCTTTGCTAACTCTCTCTGGGAGAGCTTAGGTTTGTTTTTAATGGCTCTCATTAAATTTAATAAATCTTGACTGTCGTTCATAATTGTCTAATATTTGTTCAATAATTGAACGACCTTACTGTTCATCTGTTGAACAGTCAAGTACATTTTTAAACTATGAAAAAGATTACTTATAATAAACAGTTCATTGATAGAAATGACGTAGATATTATTTCTCAGGCTGCCAAAAGTGAATTAATAACAAATGGAAACTACGTAAAAACCCTAGAAAGTAAATTATGTGATTTTTTAAAAGTAAAATTTGCAACGACTTGTATTAATGGCACTGCGGGATTAGATATTGCATTCCAAAGTATAGATTTATCAAAAAAAGATACCATTATTATGCCCGTTGTTAACTTTGTTGCGTCCTACAGTATGGCAAATAAAACTGGAGCAAAAATATATTTAGCAGATGTCGACCCATTCACAGGTCAAATGACACCTCAAACATTAATTAATTGTATAAAAAAAAATAAAATTAGAAAAATTAAAGCAGTAGTTAATATGTATTTAGGAGGTTATCCTGAAAATATAATTGAATATTATAAATTGAAAAAAAAATATAATTTTTACCTTATAGAAGATGCATGTCATGCTTTTGGAGCCTATTACATGTATAATAAAAAAAAATATATGATTGGATCTTGTAAACACTCAGATATTAGTGTTTTTTCATTTCACCCCGTAAAAACAATTACAACTGCGGAGGGAGGAGCTGTTACAACTAACGACAAATTGATTAATTTAAAAAATAAACTAATTAAAAATCACAATATAATTAGAAAAAAAAAATACTGGGATTATGATATAAAAAATTTAGCATATAACTATCGATTAAGTGATATCAACTGTGCGCTTGGCATAAGTCAATTAAAAAAAACTAATGTATTTGTAAATTTAAGAAAAAGATCATCTCTTTATTACATAAAAGAATTAAGACAATTATCAAACTTTTTAAGTGTGCCTAAATACAAAAGTTATAATAGTTCAAGTTTTCATCTTTTTTTAATAAATTTAAATTTGAAGAATTTAAAATCTAATAAGGATAAACTTTTCAGATATTTAAATAAGAAAGATATTTTTCCTCAATTTCATTATAAGCCTCTTAACATGTATTCATTTTATAAAAAAAAAGAATTTTACATTGGTGCAGAAAAATACTTTAAAAGTTCTTTATCGATACCACTTTATTTTGGAATAAAAAAAAGTGAACAAAAGTACATTTTAAAAAATATTAAAAAATTTATTGATAATAATAAGATAATTAATTGAAAGAAATTAAAGCAATGAATAAAAAAAAAATAACAAAAAACTTGAAAAATTATATACTCCTTGTCGGTGCAACTTCTGAATTAGCTGGTAGCTTGATAAAAAAACTAAGCATTAAAAATAATTTAATACTTTTGTCCAGAAAAAACTTGGGCAAAACTAATTTTTATAAAAATAAAAATCAAATTTATTTTAAATACGATGGATCTCAAGAAACAAAAAGAAAGCTAGTTAACTTTATTAAAAAGAAAAGTATTAATGTATCTTCAATAGTACATTTTAGTGGTCTGCATAGTTTTTCACCAATAAAAGATATTTCATTAAAAGAGTTTAGAAAAATGCACGAAATTAACTGTTTTTCTTTTATTGATATAGTTAAACTAATGACAAGCGATAATTTATCTGCGAACCTTAGATCAATAGTAACTATTTCTTCTGTAGCTTCTATGTCTGGTAATAAAGGGATTTCATTATACTCTGCCTCAAAGTCTTCCTTAAATAATATTGTAAGATCTTTTGCTCTAGAGCTGTCTGGAAAAAAAATAAGAGTTAATTCTATTGTGCTAGGTCATATCAATTTAGGAATGGGAGAAAAAATAACTAAATTTTTAAATAAGAAACAAATGAAGGATCTTGAAAATAAACATCCACTGGGATTTGGTAAGGCTGAAGACCTAACAAACTCTATTGAGTTTTTAATTGATAGTAAGAAAAGTAGATGGATAACAGGCGTTAATTTTATTTTAGATGGCGGTTACTTAGCTTAAGCTTATGTTGGTTCATCAATTAATTGTTTTTAAAAAAAAATAGAATGAGTGATCTTTCAAAAGATTTTGAAAAAGGGTTGAAAAAAATTTTAGCATTTGATGATGAAATTATAGTTTTTCAAACACAAATTTTCAAAACCTGTTTGTTTTATAATTTGAGCGGACAAAAAGTATCAAAAGAAATATTAAGGATATTAGAAAAAAAATTTAAAAATAAAACAATTCTTTTGCCTAGTTTCTCAAATGATCTAGCAATAAAAAAGAAATATGATGAAATTCTCTCAATACCAAATACAGGAATAATTCCTACCACTGCATTAAAGTCAAAAAAATATTTTAGGACATCCTCACCTTTACATAGCTTTTTAGTTAAAGGACCGCTGGTTAAAGAAATAAAAAAACTTAATCCTCAGACGACTTGGGGAACTGGTAGTGTATTTGAGTGGTTAGAAAAAAAAAATGCAAGATGGGTGTCGCTTAATTTAGAGTGGTCTTCTGGATGCGCCTTACATCATAGATCTGAAGAAATCTGTAAAGTTCCTTATCGTTTTTTCAAAAAATATAATGGAATGTATTATATTAATAAGAAATTTATAAAAAGAATTGTTGAAAAAAAATATAGCTATTCTTTAAAAAAAAAGCCTATTTTTGATTATACTAAATGGCCAAAATTTTTAAAAAAAAAGGATACAGTTAATATATTTCTTAATGAAGGATTAAAATTTAGAACTTCATTAGCAAGAGTAATAATAAAAAGATCTTGTGAATTTTTTCGTAGAGATCCATACGGCAGTGTTAAAAATAAAAAAATTTTTTTAAAACAGAAAAAATAGCTTGAGGCTAACTATCATGAAAAAAATTAAAAATAGATTGATATTTGGAACTGCAAATTTAGGGGAGCGATACGGTATCAATGCATCTAATATTTCAAAAAATAGTTCATTCAAAAATATTTTTTCATTACTAAAAAAAGAAAAAGTTTTTTTTATTGATACTGCTTATAGCTATAAAAATGCACAAAAATATTTAAGAAAAATAAACTTAAAGAAATTTAGGATAATTTCTAAACTTCCAAAGTATAAAAAAGAGAATTTAAGTATTCTAGAGAAAAAAATTATTAATCATGTTGAGCGATCACTTAAACAATTAAATATTTCTAGATTTTATGCTTTATTAGTTCATGATACAAAAGAGTTGAATGGGAGTAAGGGTAAAAAAATATTCGAAATTTTGAAATTGTTAAAAAAAAGAAATATGGTTAGAAAAATTGGATATTCTATTTATTGTACTTCAGAGTTAGATAAATTTTTCTATAAGTTTAGACCAGATATTGTTCAAGGACCATTAAATATTCTTGATCAAAGAATAATAAATTCAGGCTGGTTAAAAAGATTAAATAAATCAGGAAGTGAATTTCACGCTAGATCGATCTTTTTGCAAGGCTTACTATTAAAAAAAAGTGGTGAGTTGCCTGTAAAATTTAAAAAATATAGAGATATATTTACAAATTATTATCAATGGTTAAAAAAGAACAATTTAAATTCTTTAACAGCTAGTTTATATTTTATTTCTTCAATAAAGTTTGTTAAAAAAATTGTAATAGGAGTTGATAACAGCTTTCAATTACAAGATATTATTAATTTAAAACTTAATAAAAAAAGATATGATTTTAAACAGTTAAGTTGTTCAAATAAAAGTATAATTGATCCAAGAAACTGGAAATAATATGAAAAAAAAAATGATTAAAGTAACTAATGGCCAAAAAATTTACTCTTTGGCAAAAAAGATTATTCCCGGTGGAAATATGTTGCTTTCTAAAAATCCCGATCGCTTTCTTACAAAAGGTTGGCCAGTATATTTTAATAAAACAAAAGGGTGTGAGGTTTGGGACCTAGATAAAAATAAATTTTATGATTTAAGCTTAATGGGTGTAGGAACAAATATCTTGGGTTATTCAAATAAGGCTGTAGACGATAGCGTAAATAAAGTCGTTAAAAATGGTAATATGAGCTCATTGAATTGTCCTGAAGAAGTTTATTTAGCAGAAAAACTAATTGAATTACATCCATGGGCTCAAATGGTGAGATTTGCTAGAACAGGTGGAGAGGCCAATGCTATTGCGATCAGAATAGCTAGAGCCGCTTCTGGAAAAGATAATGTAGCTTTTTGTGGATACCATGGTTGGCACGACTGGTATTTGGCAACAAATATTAATAAAAAGAAAAATTTAAATTCTCACTTACTTAAAAATCTGCCAGTCAAAGGTGTCCCTAGAAATTTAGCTAACAGTATTTTTCCATTTAAGTTTAATAATTATGATGAACTTGAAAAGATTGTTTCTCAAAAAAATATTGGGGTCATCTGCATGGAGGTTGTGCGTAATGAATTACCTAAAAATTCTTTTTTACAAAAAGTAAGAAATTTAGCAAATAAAAAAGGGATAGTTTTGATCTTTGATGAATGTACCTCAGGATTTAGAAAAAATTATGGTGGTATTCATAAAATCTTTAAAGTTAATCCAGATATTGCTTTATTTGGTAAAGCTTTAGGTAACGGCTACGCTATTACCGCCGTGATTGGAAAAAGAGATATTATGAAAAATGCACAAAATACTTTTATAAGTAGCACATTTTGGACTGAGCGAATTGGATCTGCAGCAGGTATTGCTACTCTAAAAGAAATGAAACGAATTAAATCATGGAAAATAATTGATAAAACAGGAAATCAAATAATTAAAAGATGGAGTGAATTAGGAAAAAAATATGACTTAAATTTAAAAATTTCAGGTCTTCCGTCTTTATGTAGTTTTAATTTCTTAAATAAAAACAATCAAAGTTATAAAACTTTAATTACACAAGAGATGTTAAAACGAGGTTTTTTAGCTTCTAATTCAGTCTATGTCTCTATTTCACATACTAAAAAGATAATTGACAGATATTTTCATGAGCTTGAAAAAATATTTAAAGTAATTCAAAAATGTGAGGATGGTTATAATGTAAAAAAACTTATTAAGAACAATAGAAGTATTTCAGGTTTTGAAAGGTTAAATTAAAGTGAAAAAGTTAAAAAGACTACTTATCATACCTGCTAGAGGTGGTTCAAAACGAATTAAAAATAAAAATATAAAAAGATTTAAAAATAAACCAATTATTTTCTATACAATTGATAATGCTATTAAAAGTAAGCTTTTTAGTAAAATACATATCTCTACAGATAGCAATTTAATTAGAAAAATTGTTAAAAAAAAATTACAAATAGAATTCATGCGGTCGAAGAAACTTTCGGATGATATAACTCCCCTATTTAAAGTCTATAATTTTGTGGTCTCTGAATATAAAAAAAGAGGTTTTGTTTTTGATGAAATTTGGTCAATAATGCCTTGTGCACCAAATTTAAAAGTAAAAGATTTAAAAAGAATTTCAAAATTTTACAATAGATTAAAAGTAAAGAGTCCTGTTTTATCAATATCTGAATATAAAGTTCCCGTTGAATGGGCATTCAATATTCAAAAATCAGGTAAACTAATTCCTATTAACCAAAAGTTACAATTAAAAAGGTCGCAAGATATAAAAAAAAAATATTTTGATGCTGGTCAATTTTGTATTTATCCTGGAGAAAAATTTTTTAAGTATAATTTTATTAATAAAAACTATTACTATGTTGGGTATAAACTTCCATCAAGAAAGTCTATTGATATTGACGATATTGACGATTGGAAATTAGCAGAAAAATTACATTAATTAATATCATGTCGAGGTATTTTGAGATCTTTTAAAATCTTATTATTTAATGGCATACCTTTTTTTATTTTTTGAGGAGATTTTTTATTTATAAGATCCTTAAAATAAAATGGTTGAATTCCTTTTCCAGGTCTAATTATTCTAAGATTTAATTTTGTAAATTTTTCGTTTTTTTTTATATCTTGGATTGCATATATTGATCTACGATGCTCAGAGCTTTTTTTTTCAGAGTTTGATCTATAAAAAAACTTCTTTCCCATTAGTGAAGAAACTTTATTCAATTCATTAATATATTCTTTAACTTGTTTTCCTTTTAAAGAAAACTTTACATCGAAACCTGTATTTTGATTTTGAAGGGCTATGTGTTTTTCAATGACTTCAGCCCCAGCAGCAACTGCAGCGGCTCCTATGCTGTTGTCAGTAGAATGATCTGAAAAACCTATTGTACATCCATACCTTTTTTTTAAAATATCAATATTATTAAGATTAAAATCAGTTAGTTTAGAAGGATAATTGCTAACGCAGTAAAGCAACACTATCTCTTTGCAGCCATTAGACTTTGCAGTTTTGTAAGCCACATCAATTTCTTTGAGATTAGACATGCCTGTAGAAATGATCATAGGTTTATTGGTTTTTGCAATTCTTTTTATTAGGGGAACATGTGTTAACTCAAATGATGCAACTTTATAAAATGGACAATTTAAACTTTCCAATAAATCAATAGCAGAGTCGTCAAAGGGGGAACTAAAACATAATATTTTTTCTTTTTTTGCAAAATTAAATAAACTCTTGTGCCAAGAATAAGGTGTTTTTGCTTTATTATATAATTCCCATAAAGTGTGGCCTCTCCATATTCCATCTTTTATTTTAAATTCATCTCTATTACTTTTGATGGTCATTGTATCAGCTGTATATGTTTGAAATTTAACTGCATCAGCTCCTGATTTAGCTGCGAGCTTAATAAGTTTTTTTGCCCTAGAAATCGAACCACAGTGATTAGCTGAAATTTCTGCAATAAAATAGGGTTTTTTAATTTTATTAAATATCATTATGTTTGAGATTTAGCCTTTTTTTTAGCATTGATAAATTTTTAATTTTATATTTGGCATCATATTCTTTACTAACTCTTAAGCCCTTAAATTCACCTTTCATTAATCTCACAGTTAAAATTTTTTTTTTATTACAATTTAAAAAATCTTTTTTAGGATTATCACCAATATACACTAATTCATTCCAATTTACTTTCTCTTTTTTTTTAATTTTATTGAAACAAAAGAGAGAAGGTTTATTAAACTTAATGCCATAGTAATTTGTGTAATAAATCTTTTTAAAATATTTTTCTATCTTAAGAGAGCTAATTTTTTTTTTTTGAACAAGATAATTTCCATCAGTTATAATATATTTACTGAATTCAGAGTAGTGTTTCAATATTTTTATTGCATCTTTGCTTAAACTAATTTTCGGATCATGAGTTCTATATACTTGTATTAGTTTTTTTACTAGAAATTTTTTTTTTAACTTTAATTTTAAACATAAACTATCAAATATTTTACCCCTACCATTTTCTTTCAGAATTTTTAAGAGTTGTAAAAAAATTTTTTTTTCATTCAACTTAAATTTTAAATGTAAGTACTGTGAAACAGCTTTGAATCCACTTCTAACAAATTCTTTTTCTTCGTATAAAGTGTCATCTAAATCAAATATCAAAATCATTCTTTTATTTTAAATAAAAATCTACAGGAAATCTAAATAATCTATTTCTTTTTCCCTTTTTAAATCTGTAAATAAATTTCTCATTTATAGTTTTTTTCATCTGCCAAAAGAAAACATCTAATCCATTTTGTATTGAAAGAGTTGAAGCGCCTCCAACTCTAGGATTGCACTCAATTATATAAGATTTGTTTTTATAAATTTTTGCTTGCAACATGACCATTCCTACTAATTTTAAAGACTCAATGTATTTGGTAAAACTGCTTTCTAGCTTTTTATTTCTAAAAATTGATGTAACTTGCGATTCTCCATCAACGACAAGCTCTCTTTTTCTTATGAAAAGTCCAACCACTCTGGATTTTTCATCTAAAAATGCATCAACACTAATTTCATCGCCTGGAATAAATTTTTGAATAATGGGATTCTTATATTTGTGAAGATGTTTTTTAATATAACTATAATCTTCATTGACTATTAATTTGTTTTTTTCATGTGAAAATCTTTCTTTAACAACTAATTTGATTTTCTTTTTTTTACAATCACCGGGTGTTAAAATCTTTATATCTGGGATATTTTTGGCTTTACAGTATTTATGAAAACTCAATTTATCTAGACACATTTTAATTGAGCTAAGCTGCGAAATAAAAACTATGATACCGTTTGATTTAAAAAAAATTTTATATTTAGACCAAAAAATAAGTTCCAAATCTGATGTCGGAATTACAAATTTTATTTTTAATTTTTTTAAAATTTTCAAGATTTGATATCTATTTTTATCTATACATAAAGGTAAATTAATAAAGTTTTTCTTAAAAAAAGAATTATAAGGAAATGACTTATTGTTTCCCAAAAATATTTTAATTTTTTTATCTATTTTATTTTTTGATGTTCTTACTAAATCTAATAAAGGTAATTTTTTGTAGGTAAAACTATTAATTAGAATATTTAATTCTTTTTTTTTCATATTCTATTATTTCTCTTATTCCCTTTTTAATACTATATCGTAAATTTAGTTTCATCTTTTTCTTTATGAAACTGATATCTGCATATGAGTTTTCTATAAGCTGAGAGTCGCTGGCCTTTTTTTTTTTTAATTGTTTAAATTCTAAATTAAGTATTTTTAAAATATAACTTATTTTGACTGATTGACCAAATCCTACATTTATAATCTTAAATTTATGATTCAAATTTATCATTTTAAGAATACTTTCTGCTGTATCTTTACAATAAATAAAGTCAAATGATGAACTTGTTCCATAAGTTTTAATTACCTTTCTTTTAACAAGATCACGGATCCATCTTGATATAATATCTCTAGAACCTAGACCATATCCCCTAAATATTCTTGCGCTTGTGATAGATATGTCTGGTCTAAAATTTGATAAAAATTTTAATTCGTTCTCGTGATAAAGTTTTGCAGCACCAATTAAGTTTCTGGGATTTAAGAATGATGTCTCATGAAGTTTATATGGCCTTTTATTTTTTTTATTTAAATATAAATCACTCGAATAAACTAAATAACTTGATGCAAAAATAATTTTTTTTATACTTTTGATTTTAGAAACAAGAGTAATTAGGTGATTACTTAATTTAATATTATTATGAAAGTTATTTTCAAAAAATTCCTTTGTTTCTTGTGTTCTTTCGTAAGTAGCAGCCAAATGAATAAATACATCAGGCTTGAAGTTTTTTAACTCTTTAATTTTCAATGTATTTAAATCTTTTCTTATATATTTAACTTTACCAATAAAATTCTTAGGACATTTCTTAATGTCGCCGACTAATATTTGTGCGTTAACATCAATTAGTTTTTGGATTAAGTGTTTCCCAATTATTCCTGCCCCGCCACTTATAAAGATATTCTTATTTTTTAATTTACCTAAATTTTGCATGTAATATCGTGCTGATCTTTTTATTTTTTTTATAATAATGGTTTTTTAAAAAACCTTCTTTTTTAAAACCAACTTGCTTTAGTAATTTAATATGATTTTTTCGAAAAATGAAAGTTTCAGTAAAAATTTTATTTAACTTTAATTTCTCGAATGATGCTTTTGAAATGAAATTAAAAAAATTTTTAAAATGAAATTCATATTTTTTTTTATTATTTGCAATTGACGTTTTTAATAAGAATGACACTTCAGCTCTTTTATTTTGCCATGAAATATTTACTAATCCACCATATCCAATTAATCTATGTTTTTCTTTTATTGCAAATATTATATTAAGTGGTTTTTTGCTAAAACAATTTTCTTTATAAAAATTGATAAAATATTTTCTTTGCTCTTTTTTATTTATATTATTTGATTGTCTTAAAATACTTTTTTGTTGATTTCTCCATACCCTAAGAAATTCAAAATCTCTAGATGTTAACCATGAATAGCAACTTTCATTTATTATAGTATTTTGAATAAATTTAGATTTATATTTTAACATAATCTTTACAAATAAATCTAAACTTAACATCATTAGAATAAAAAGAAATAATTAAGAAATTTTCTTAGTTGCTTATATCAATGAATATATTTGAAAAATTTTTTTCAGTGCATAAATCAAGCCAATTGAGCTATTAGTACTGGTCAGCTTCACGCTTTGCAGCGCTTCCACACCCAGCCTATCAACGTAGTGGTCTACTACGGCTCTATAGGAAGAACTAGTTTTGAGGTAAGTTTCCCACTTAGATGCTTTCAGCGGTT
>MDSV01128763.1_pt1 | contig 19845 bp, 18 predicted proteins | sample 810851 | NCBI WGS metagenome assembly MDSV01 (sample SAMN05326640, study PRJNA326480) | marine metagenome | isolation source: seawater | place: Atlantic Ocean: North East | collected 2012 | reverse complement strand
GTGAGGCTGATTGGGTCGACGTTATGAAGAAAAAGTGGACATAGAAGAGCTTGCTCGTCTTGAGAATCCAGAAGATTCTTCTGGCGGCAAAATCAGAGTAAAAATGCCGAACCGTAAAATCAACGAAATGTTTGCATTTGCTGAACAAATTCTTGGCGGCCGTCGAGTTACTGTTCTGTGCGAAGACGGCGAAACACGAATGGCTCGTATTCCAGGTAAAATGCGCCGACGTCAGTGGGTTCGTGATGGTGATTTGATCATCGTTTGGCCATGGGACTTTCAAGACTCCAAAGCCGATGTCAAACATCGCTACTCCAAAACTCAAGCAATGTATCTCTCTCGTAAGGGTGTCTTGCCCAAAGAACTCGATTTCTTTGGTATGAACACTGCTACTGATGATGACGATGATGAATTTTCAGACACATTCGGAGAGGTTGATGCTCCTGAACCTGAAGCAGAGCTTGCTGACGACTCTGAGGATGAGGATGTCGACGACCTCTTTGGTTCAGATGATGATGACGACGATGATGACTTGTTTGGTTCTGATGAAGAGACGGATGTTGAGGCTGAGGCTGAAGCAGAAGTTGAAGAAGAGATACCTCACATTCCTGTTGAAGAATATCCTGATGAAGGTGAAGGCGACGACAGCGATGATGATGATGAAGACCTCGAATCTCTCTTCGGTTGAATCGGTTGATGCATGACCCTGGGTGGGCGTATGGCGAAAAAGAAAGATTGGAATGATGAACTCGGTTCCAATAAACGGCAGCGTAAGCGTCATCGACAAAATCGTAATGCCTCTAAAAACAAACACTCTGAACAGAGCAAAGATGAGGCTTTTGTGAGGACGGAAGAAGATCGATTTTTGAGTAATTTAGAAGCAAAATCTGGTGCTTTCAATTGGATGAAAGAAGACCGCTACAAGCGTATGTTCAGGGACATTGAATCGAAGATTCAAGGTGCTATGGGCACCGGCACCTATGATTGGGTTGACCGACGCGTGTTCGACCAAGTTTTTGACCGAATGACCTTGATGTCGTTGTATAAATTGATGAAAGGTGGAACCATTGATACGCTGGACTTCCCGATTGCACGTGGAAAAGAAGCGCACGTTTTTCATGCAACCGATATCGATGGCAAGACCGTAGCAGTCAAAATTTTCCACACTTCGAATGCCGTTTTCAAAAATCTAATTCAATACATCGAAGGCGACCGTAGATTCGGAGGTTTGCGTCGTCGTCATCGTGACCTCGTTGACATTTGGGTTCGTAAAGAACATCGCAATCTCTCAAGATTAGCACGTTGGGGATTGAATGTCCCAAAACCCCTTGGAATCCACAAGAACGTCTTGGTGATGGAATATCTTGGAACCGAAGTTTCCGCATCACCTAAGCTCCGAGAAGTAGAGGTTGACAATCCAGAGGTCGTTTACGATGAATTACTCGAGTTCTTAGCCGTATGTTGGCAAAAAGCAAACCTTGTGCACGGTGATTTTTCACCGTATAACATTCTCTGGCATAACGACGGCCCTGTGGTGATTGATGTCGGGCAAGCCGTGATTCAAACCCACCCAAAATCTCAAGAATTCTTAGTCCGAGATGTAACTCGATTGGTTGAATGGGCAACCAAAAATGGAGTCAATACCACACTCGCTGAAGCCATGTATGAGGTTCTCAATATGAACTTAGACCATGTGAAAACCGTTGCATTTTCAGAAGAAGAATAGTTATTCTTCTCCCCAACTGACTTCTTCATCTTCTGCAAGTTCCATCATAGCTGCAACTGCTTCATCATTTGCGGGATCAACTTGAGATGCCTTCATTCGACGAGAACGGCGTTCGGAAAGGTCAGAAAGCCCTGGGACCAATTCTTCAAACCCGGATTGGGGTACAACCATTTCATCGCGTATTTCGATGGTTTCCAGTTGGCGATTTGAGAGCCGAGAGCGTTTTCGATCACGCTCTAAGAAATTGAGAACTGTACCATGTTCAGCCCCACCAGCAATCATTTCAACAGCCTGTCGGGCAGCGGCCAAACCTTCTTCCTCTCCGACCAGAACCACCGTTGAATTGTATATTGAAATCTGCGTGTCAGTAAGTCCTTCAATCAATCTCCGGATTTTACCGTCACTTCCGATAATTCGCCCACGAATACGTCGCTGTTGGTTCGACCTTTTTCCTACGAATTTTCGAATGTCAACCAACTCAAAGAAATTATGGTCATCGAGTAACTGAATGGCAGATTTTGGTGCCATCCCCCGTCCGATTGCTTTAATCACGTCTGGTAATTTCATCGCTTTGACAGGGTCATACGTACCCGGTTCTCCCCAAACGACTTCGACGTCTCCAGTTTCAGAATCGATATTGAATTCTTTACAGCCAGAAGCGAATTTCAATGTTTTCGCGGTCGCACCTTTCGCTCCAATGAGAACCGCAATTCGGTTCATCGGTACACGTGGTAGCGGTTGGCGCATGGCTAATCCTGTGGCCGGTCTCTTTTCAATCTCTTGTTCTACGTTGAAGAAGAGCAAGTGCAAATCCGGTGAGAAGGATGAGAATGAGTGAAGGGGCGAATGAAGGGACCAATCCAGGCGAACCTATTCCAGCACCGGTTACAACCATGTGGTTGTAATTATTTCCTTCATCGTATTCATCGATGACATTGACATAATCGATGACCAACCGTAAGTCAAATTGCCCAGTTTGTGGTACGGTATAATTCCAAATCAACTCTTCTTGGCCATCAGATAACGCACCAGAATCCAAAGTTCGGGATTCCATGACAGTCCAACTCACCGATGATGTTCGGTCGGCAGGGGCTGACTCTAATCGGACAACAACGCTACCGCCATAATTCTGATTTGCTTCAAGCAAACTGGTAATCGTTACAACTCCAGCTGTCTCACCTGGTCGCACAATCAGGCGGTCAAGATTCGTTTGGGTTGCATTCCAATACAAATCAAGTCCGGGCAGTATCTGATACGAACTTGGACTGGACGTGTACTCATTTCCAGCATTATCGACTACAACTGCTCTGAACATCAAATACTGACGTGATTTCGTAGCCCAGCTTGCCAATCCAACACTGCCAGACAAACCCGACGTGCTCAACTGCATCCAGTTCGATGAGAGGTCTGGTGACTCTCCGACACCATTGGAATCAAAACCAAATTGAATATAGGAACTTGCGGTATCGATTCCTGAACCATCATCAATAGCGCTAAAACTTACATTTGCTGGCAGGATACGACTTGTTGTCAATTCATCAACCGTCCAACCAATCGCTTCTGGAATCGTTTCATCGACTTGAACAGTCACCTGTATGGTCGCTCCTGTATTTCCGACTCGGTCGACTGAACGAAATGAAAGGGTGTGAACTCCCTCTTCGAGATTGAGCATTAAAGAATCTGAGGATGTTGAACTCCACACCGTGCCATCAAGGGAATATTCGGTGGTTGAGACGCCACTTCCTTGCCCGTCATCAGCATTATTGATGAGTCCACTCAAGGTTACCTGAGATGATTTTTGCCAAGCAGAACCATCGCCAACAGTCACGCCTGAAAGCGTAGGCCCAGTGCGATCAATTCCGATGAAGAGGGTCTGTGAAGCCGACAGACTTGAACTGTCATATACTGTAATTCGAGAGTTCCATGTACCCTCGGACATCGCTCCACTGCTCCAATCCCAGCCGTAAGAAAGACTGCTTGGACCGTCATTCGATGGTGCTCCTGGCCCCGGTACATTGGTAATAGCTGCATGGCTGATATCATCATCACTCGCACCCCACCGGTATGCCAGTGTTCCGTCTGTCTCTATGTCAAACCACGCTCTGTCGCTAGCAGAACTTCCCGTGCCAACCGCTGCATTCAGCGCAGTGAAAATGGTAATAACCGGAACTTGGTTCACGATATTGAATGTTCCAGAAGAAGCAACAACTGTTTCATTCACGTCGTCGTCCCAAGCAGTTGCTCGTAGGGTATAGGAGTCGTTACTGTATGCAGTGGAATCAAAATATGTTAGCCAAGGAGCAGATGTGATATTTTTTACCGTAGTCCAAGCATTTCCATCGCTTGAAATTTCAAGAAGCAAGGAAGAAACATTTGCATCTCCAGTCATGCTGAAAGTAAGGCTGTGAAGTCCAGTGATATCTTCATTTGAATCCGGTCCATTGGTGAATGAAAGTACGAGATTCGAAGAGGAAAATGCGACCAGTTCGATATCATCTAACGGACTTTCTACCAGTGGTGAAGAACTCAAACCGAGCAGAAGAACGACGAGAAGAATACTCGACCACCTCTTGCCCATGAACTCATGACGGGTGCGGTTATCCTTCAATGCTCCCCTTCATCTCTATCTTTTCGTTGAATATTTGTGAGAACTCTTTTGCTTTCAAGTCCGGCAAAATGTTCCTTTGGAAGGTATCAAAACATCGCCGTGAGGCCAATAATTCATAACTTGTGGAGATGGGTTCAAGTGCTTCACAAGATGTCGATTACCTACATGGCGAGCGCGTGGAAGCCGACAATTGTGATTCTTCTCCTCTGTATCGCAGCGGTACCGATGACTAATTCCGCTGAAGAGAGCGGTCCAATTCAAGCCTCTGAGAGCACAGTTGCGCTTCAACCGTCGAATCCTGAGGCAGGAGGGTCTGTCACCATTAACCTTCAATTATACAACAGCGCAACCAGCGACGCCATTGATGTCGAATACGCTTTCTACCGGGATGGAATTGGGCCAAACAAATTACTTGAATCCTCAACCGTTGATATTTTTGCAGGTGAAACCGCTGAAGTTTCAACCGTTTGGCAAGGTCTTGTTGAGGGAGACCATGAAGTGCACATTACCTTTGAATACCCTCGTAACTCAGGGAATGAGGCTCAATTTTATGTTGAGTTTACCGTAACTGGCTTACCAAATTTGAAAGTTACAGAGACTTACCTCTCACCTTCATCAGGCATCCATTCAGGTGATACAGTCAATCTTTCATCCTTGGTTCGAAATCTCGGAAGTGAGCCAGCCGATGCGAGTATACTCCATATCGACCTTCCAGGCTCCAACGATCAAGACCTTTCCACTCCTCCAATTGCCGCAGGTTCATCTGAATGGGTGAATACGACGTTTATCGCACCTGCAAGCGGTTCGCATTCCTTGTTGATTACTCCCGATTACCAAGATGCGGTTCGCGAATCTTCTGAAATGAACAAAGTGGTGGAAGTTCCATTTGTCGTCGATACTCGAATGGATGTCTTTCACGTTGGAGAATTGGATGTTAGCATTGAAGAGGGCGCTCTTCAAGGCCCTTGGGTCATCTCCGGAAGGATTGCTCAAACAAACGGTTCAGGAGTAACAGCCGTTCCACTTCGTTTGCAGATACAAAATCCATCCGGTGGGCTGATTTCAACTGCGCCTTTCACAGTCAATCTTACAGGGACAGGATATGCAGAAGCGCAATGGAGTCATGTGCTCACTGCCTCCCAACTGGATGCATTACCGGTAGGAATCCACACGATATCAGCGAACATTGACCCCTTTGGTACGGCTGATTTCATTCAAGAATCAACCTCAAATGACATTCTTTCCGGCTCCTTATCAAAATACGCAGTTCCAGATGTATTTGTTGATTTGAATGCTATTGCTTCGTCACCTTCTGTGAACTCAGGTGATTCTGTTGAATGGAGCGTGAGTATGCTCAATACTGGAGAGATTGAAGTCTCAGGTCGGTTATACTACATGTGGGAGGGGGTTGAATCAACTTCTCCGATTATTTACCTTGGTGCAGGAGATGATTTTACTTGGACTGTGGAATTAACTACTGCCATTGGAGCACACAATGCGACTTTTGACGCCCAATGGGTAGCTTCCTCAAACAGTTGGGATGCAGACGTTACCAACAGCGTAGCATCGGGCATGGTATCTGTTGAAGCGGAATTACGTTTGTCTTGGGCACTTTCGACCCTTGAGGTGACAGATTCAGAGGGCACCGCTGTTGTTCTTCCAATGACGCAAGGAGAGTCCTACACGCTCAAAGTTGATTTGACCAGTGTAGAAACTGGAGACTTGACGTATGATTGCGTGGATGGAGCCGGTGAAATTTTGGCAACAATGAATGCACAGGTTCTGAATCTTGGTGATAAAGTAACACTTGAATGCCAATTTAATGCTTCAGCACCATCAACTGTCGTTCTTCTCATTCCTTCGGACTCAACCATTTCGAACACTTTTACTCGGACATTTAGCACGGTGATGAGTGAAGAAGACCTCGAAGATCTGAAAACAAATTCTGAGTTCGGAACTTTTACGCTCATCGGAATCGGTTCAGTCATCCTCATCGCAGTTTTAGCGATTTCAATTTATCTAACAAGAGAATCTGAAGATGAAGTTGAACGCGATATCTTTGAGTATTGTCCTGCTTGTGATGGTGAACTTGAAGGCGATGAAGACCGTTGTCCGCATTGTTCTTTCAACTTAAAGAAAGCACGAAGCCAATTCCACGAGTGTGAAGAATGTGGTGAATCCATCCCTGATTTACTCGATAATTGCGTTTATTGTGGTGCGGAACAAGACGTATCTTCATACTTTGAACGACGTGAACGTAAGGAAAAAGTCGAGAAAGAGATTGTTGCTCTACCTGAAGAAATCGATGAAGATGAGATCGTAACAGGAACTGAAAACTTTGCTGAAGCTGTTCAAGAATTTGGTTATGATGAAGACCAATTGGAAGAGGAGTGGGACGAAAACATCGAGAGCGCAGAGGCTGAAGTCGAAGCAGCATATGACCGAAGAAACGCTGATGAATTACTGCGTGAAGACATGACAGAAGAAGAACTTGAAGCCTATCAAAACACGGTCACTACCACGCTCAAGAGTATGAAAGACCTCGGAGAGCAATCCAATGATATCGATGCTATTCTCGCATCCAAAGGAGAAATCATTGCTCACAAGGACGATGGTAAGGACCTCTCTGCGAGTGATGCAGATATTCGTGGAAGGTTGTTTGAAATTACTGGTGAAGAAGGAATTATGCCTGGTGACAAGGTGAATGTAGGCATGCAACTTACAGATTCAGCATTCGCTGGAAACGAAGTTTCAGATACGACTTCAGACTTTTCGATGATAGACGATGATAAACCAATTGCAGTAATTGACGAATTAACCCCTGGCAAGTCCAAGCCAACCCGTCGCCGAAGTGCGCGTCGTAAATCAGCTGAACCTGAAGCGAAACCAGAGGTTGCAGAATGTGGTGCTTGTGGCGCAGAGATCGCAGTTGACGCAACCGAATGTGGAACCTGCGGTGCGAAATTTGAATGATGTCCGTCGGCTTTCATAGGGTTCGTCATCGCTCTTGCTCGGCAACCACTTCGCGTCATTCGGACAGCCAGCGCTTAGGCTCGAAGATATCAAACCCTTGTATCATCCAACATTGAATTGATATGGGGGTGTGACTTAGCCCTGCCATGAAGAAGAGTTGGTTCATGCCAATCCTCATGGTTATGGTTTTTCTTCTCAGTAGTTCTGCTGGATGTTTAGGACTTCTTCAAGCCCGAGAGACCATGGAGCATTTTCGCGGCGAACCAAAAATTCAATCCGAGACCATCGTTCTCAAGCATGAAAAAGTGTTTACCAATCCGACTGATTGGGAAGTGTACGAAAATTCGACTACCTTTTATGTTAATGAGGCTGTTTCAGAATTAATTATGTGGAGGCAAACAAAGATTACTGGCTCTGAGACCGTTGGTTGTTTTGAAAACTTTACTCGCTATGTCCGTGCTGAGTTGCAGACTCCGAGTGGACAAGTAGTTTGGGCCATTGACGAGTGCGTATCTCAAGACCCGATCACAGACGAAATATTACCCGAATCATCAGGATTCGAAACAGGAAATTGGAATCTAATAATTTCCGCTCGCGGTGCTGGAACAGCAACTGGGGCACTGCAAGATTTTCTTAGGATAGACATCACGCTCAAGCGAACATGCGTCCAATATCCATTGGAAGATGCTTGCATATGAGTCAAGTAAGTGAGTCACTGCAGGCATAAAGACGCGAGCAGTTTTTGCACTTTCCAGGCCGTTGATGGTTCCGAGTTGCTCCTCCTTGAACCATGAGGCGTTGGACTTCTTGAACAGCATTCTTCAGTTCTTTTTTAGCAACATCATTCCAGGGGATTTGGTGAAGGTTTTTTTCTCCATAACGTAGAACTCCATAAGGTGAACTTTTGTTCGTGTTTTTTTCAACTAAGTGCAAATAAGCAAGCAACTGCATCCTGTGAGATGAGTGGGGGTTTACAGGAACCTTTCCAGTTTTTTGTTCGACTGGAATAAACTCACCATCAACGATGACAATTTGGTCAGGCTTACCACGTAGGCCAAGTTCTTCGTCAACCAAGAGGTCAGAGGCCGCATCTCCATCCGAATACGCCACTTCGTCTTCAGCATCGAAATCAATGTCGGTTTTCATCGACTCAAGTGCATTTTCAGACAACAACATACGTTGAAGCTGCCATGAAGCAGCCAATGTCCATCCCATTGCGGTCATGAAAAGAATAAACGTCGCTTGACTTCGATCGTCTGCCCCTGCTAATGCGATGGCATGCAGCCCTAATACAATCGAACCAAAGAGTAGACTCGCTTCAAGGCGACCCGCTTCAAACCACCCTCCAATGAAACCTTTCGGCTCCCAAAAGTGAGTGAAATCATTGTTACTTGCTAAAAATTTAGATTTTTGGCGAGGTATTGTTTCGCGCAAACCTATCCATGAGCGCCAAGGAACAGAGATGGCGATTGAGCCCACAATGAGCATTGCTACCCCCCACACAGCGAGGTACCGGGCCATCCTCAATGGAGTTGTGACTTCGTCTATGAAACTGAAGGCTATGGCGTCAACGGTTAGTGCAATGATCACTGAAAACCACCATGTCCAAATTGTAACTGAACGTCGCATCTGTGTCTGAATGAATTGAAAATCTTTCATTTTTTCATGAATCAGCGAGTGTCTTTTGATTCCGGCGACGATGGCTTCCCCTTGTCCAGAATTGCCTTGTCGCGATAATGCCCAAGATAAAGGACAATATTCGTGTCGCTCCAAATCACTTGCACTGACAGGAAGGGCGATTCCGTTCTCATCACGCCACGTTCCATCATCGGAAAGAGCAGCGTTCAGTGGGGCATTTTCGCTAGAATCCAGTCCCATGTTTCCCACCCCCGCATACCTTACAGGTATGCTTCAGGCTTTGAGTTCTTTCATGGTTAGCCCGCTCAAATCACCATGAGCACCATGAAAAATTCATTCCGCCTCTCTACGAAGCGGTTTAATATAGCGTTCAAGTCGGACGACTGCTGAGGAATCACCATGTCCGAGGAAATGAACTTACTCTTGCCCTTTGAATCCTATGAGGAAAATGCTGTCAATATTGGTACTCAACAAAAAAGTGCTGATATGGCTCGCTTTATTGAACGTGTTCGCGAAGACGGACTTTATTTGCTCGATGTTAACATGACTGACTCACGAATTCGTTCGATTGCAGAGTTCCTCAACAAGTATGACCCTGCTCGAATCATGGTCGTTTCCGCTCGTCAATATGGACAGCGACCTGCTCGTCTTTTCTCAGAGGCCATTGGTGCAAACGCAGCTGTCGGTCGATTTATTCCTGGTTCCCTTACCAACCCTGTTCTCCGTTCCTATGTTGAGCCTGACGTTCTGTTTGTAACCGACCCTGCAGCAGACCAACAAGCCCTTCGTGAAGCCGTGAATTCAGGTTTGCCAATCGTTGGAATCGTGGATGCAAATAACAATCTTCGTAACGTTGACATCGCTTTACCTGCGAACAACAAAGGTCGTCGTTCTCTCGCTCTAGTCTACTGGCTTCTCGCTCGTGAAGTTCTGAAGGTCCGCGGTAAAATGACCGATGAAGATTGGGCTGCCTCTCAAGACTTGGAAGAATGGCAATCTACTTTCTGAAGTCGTTTCAAAAATTGTGATACTCTCACATATACCTCAACGCTTTTGTTGATGCAACTGATAAACAAGTAGGCTTTGCCATTCGTTAAGGGGGATTTGATTTGTCGACAATTGAAAAGAAGCGAAGTTTCCCTGTTCGTGCCTTTTTCTATGCGCTAAGAACCCCAAGTCGATTGTTCAACAGGTTTGTCTTCTTTCCCATGCTCGATAGAAAAATAGCAAACAGCGATTTGGAACTTTTGGTTCATGACCAAGAGCGCGGCCTCGTTCGAGTCTTGAATTACGGTGAACGTCTTGATTGGAGCTTGAACTCAGGTAAGGCATGCGACGCTGTACCTTGGCTTGACCGTATTGAGCCCTTGATTGACAAGAAGAGCGTGGTCTTTGATGTTGGAGCCAATATGGGTGTTGTTTGCCATTGGTTTGCTGAGCGATGCGACCATGTTTACGCCTTCGAGCCCCATCCTGGAAATGTATCTACGCTTCAATCTCAAATGAAATTGAGAAACAGTCCAAACATTACACTTCATCATTATGCGCTCGGAAAAAACGAGACTCAAATGCAATTACACGTGAAAGGGTTTCACGGACATCATTCACTCGGTGATGTCGATAACAGCCCAACCGTCGACAAGATTCTTGTTGATGTTCGAACGATGGATACGGTTTTTGAAGAACTCAGTCTCGATCGTATTCATTTTCTTAAAATTGACGTTGAAGGTTTCGAATCAGACGTACTCTCAGGGGCGTCTTCGCTACTTGCTGAGAAGAAAATTGATTACATTCTGTTTGAATTACAAGAAACTCTTCTTCAGTCTATTCAACGAACCTCTCGTGAAGTTTTCCAAATTTTATTTGACTCGGGATATCAGATTATTGATCTAAACGGACAAATTATGGAACAAGACTCAACTCAACTCATCCGTAATGGTGATTATCTTGCCTGTATCAATGCTGCCAAGGCTTCTAAGAAACTGGGCAATTCGCCCTTTGAACTGATTTGAAAATCATCATTCGGTCGAATTTATCGAAAGATAATCGGAAATTCCGTTCGCAAAGTCTTCCGGAGTTGGTGCTCCATGCATCATGTGTCGTATTTTCTTTGCACCTGGCAGGCCTTTGGTGAAGGCAACTGCATGACGCTGCATCCAACGCGGTTGAAGACCCATTGTAAGGTGAGAATATTCGATATATTTGTCCCAACACCATTTTCGGGTTGCGAAAGCACGACCGATATCTGAACGTTGGTACCAGTCTTCTCCGATCTCTTTTATCCACGGCAAATCCTCTTCCTTCATCCACCCTAAACCCACTTTGATTTCTCCGAATATGGCAGGACGACCTATAGCGCCGCGTCCAATCATTAGGCCTGCAGCCCCCGTCGTTTCCAAACACAATTGAGCACTTTTAGAATCCACGACATCTCCATTCGCTATTACCGGTACTTCGACACCGTCAACGATGCGTCGGATGGAATTCCAATCTGCTTCACCCGAGTAGCGTTGGCGAAGAGTACGGCCGTGGACACACAGTCGAGAAGTGCCAATTTTTTCAAGTTCCTTGCATATGTCAAGTGCATTGTTGGCGCCTTGACCCGTCCCCAATCGCATTTTTGCAGTCACTGGGATATCAACACGTTCAATAATTCCATCAACCATAGATACCAGATTGTCTGGTTCACCCATCAAAGCTGCACCTGCACAGATTTTCGTGACTTTAGGTGCCGGACAACCAAAATTCAAATCGATGATATCAGCAGTCGGAGCCAGCATTTCTGCTGCCGTAGCCATATCTCCGGCATCACCGCCAAAGATCTGAGGTATGAATGGAATTTCAGTAGCATGCGATTCCATTTTTCTCCAAGACATTGCTGCTTCGCGAGTGAGAGCAGTGCTGTTGGTAAATTCGGTAATGGTTACATCTGCACCACAATCTTTAGCCAGTAACCGGAAAGGCAAGTCGGAAACACCAGCCATTGGAGCGAGGAACAGGGGTCGAGATTCACCTTCCCACGCCCCAGGTTTTGCACCGATATGTTCGCTCATTGACAAAGCCTCAGAATCCTTGTTTTTCAAGGGTTGGCTGTTTCTTGAAATTGATTGCCTCTTACGAACCCATTGCTTGCTCGAGCAGTTGGGCCACTCTACGCATTCTTCGAAGAGTTCTGTCAATTCGAACTGCGATTTCTCTGTGAACCTCTTCCGCGGTATAGCCTGCCATTCTGTGACCCAATGGTAACCGCCCTCCGAGCAGATTGAGTAAGAGCATTTGGTCATCAATGGAAATCGTTTTCACTGATTTTTCAACATCGTCGACCTTCAGTTTGCCTTTTTTCAAAGTTGAAAGCAAAGAGGATTGTTGTTTGGAATTGAGTATCCTCTGAAAGCCGCCTTTCTTTAGCATCCAATCTTCACCTCGCCGTTGGTATTGTGCCGTCATAGCACTCCAGAGAGCGACATTGAGACGGTCGATTCGTGGAACTCTTTGGACCATGCCTGTGCTACGGAATCGCTCGAGAATTCGACCAATACGTGGTTTTTGTTCATCGAGAAGTTCGCTGGCTTCATCCAATGAAAGCGGAAGGTTTCTGTTCAAGAGTAACTGGAATAACTGTACAGAAATTGATTCAGCATGTGCTTCTTTGCCAGGCCTTTCTCCGAGTAATCCAAAATCCCCCATCCATTGTGAGAGGACGCTCTCTTTACTTTCAGGGAGTAAAGGCCTGTGGTCAACAATTCCAATACAAAGTGCGGGCTTTTCGCCCACAACAGGCTCAGTTCCCAGATTTGGATTTTCTCGATTCCACAGTGAGTCGAGCAAAGCCATGCGCTGTTTGATAATCGTCTCGCATTGTAGACTGAAAAATTCGATGGCATTACCGAGTGAACCTCCACGCAGGAAGTATCTTCTCCATCCTTTTCCTTCATTGGAAAAACCAATGATTCCTGCTTCCACCAGCCGAGTAAGGTGGTGATTCAGCGAAGCCGGTGTCAGTGCTAATTCATCCGCCAACATTTGTGCATCCCAGCTTACCTCGGGCTGAGCAAACAGATAGTCCCTCAATAATCGATGAACTGGGCCTGCAGTACCTTGATCTGCAGTTGCTTCACCTCTCTTACGAACTAAACTTAATGTATCGATAAACCAGCCAACGAGGTTGTCGATTTCACGCTCGCTGGTTGGCAAGGGTATCTCCGTTAATCGAACACTAAACATGATACTCAGCCTTCGTTTCTGACGAAGGTCTTTGAAGACTGTGTTTTATTTGCCTCTCAAGAGCCGAAAAATAGAGTGTCTATCTTCGGTCATCTTGCCAATCGTAATCGATACCTTTGGTTCCGTGCCATTCGATATCCATGTCGATGTGAGGCATCATCTCTATTCTGTCTTCACGAAGTATTCCTCTTCTTCGAAGCACCTTTACAGCGGAATGAACCGTGGCTCTTGAACGGCCAATACGCCGAGCAAGGGCAGCTTGTGAACGGGGGACTCCTTCTTTTTTGATGTCTTCAATAATCAATTTTTGAACTAAAGATAAGCCAATTGGTAGTGCAGCAGCCGCACGTTGCTCGTCAACTGAAATCCCTCGAAGAATTTCGACTTGAGTTGGAGCGCCGGCAAAATAGCATGTCCGGCCATTGACTGGTAAGACGGTAACACTTCTGCGGCTCTGCAAAACATCGAGGTGGTGGCGAAGCGTTCCATTAGCCGCGTTGAGCGTTGATTGTAACTCTCTGTAGCATAATCCTGGATGATGTTCAAGGGTTGAAAGAATTCTTCGGCGTAAGGGGTGCTCATAGGACCTCGCTTTCGTAGATACACCGCCTATGGCAATTGCACCGACTGCTGAGGCAGCGGCAGCAACTCCACTTGCAATTCCAACGACCCCGCCTGCTGCACCAGCGATTCCCGCCGATAACCAAGGTCGTTGACGGACCCATTGTGCAAGAAGAGGCATAGGTTTCGCTTGGCTTTCTCCTTACTTAATCCATCCCTCGCGTGCGTCGCAGAAAAGTAGGCTCAATCGTGGGCTTCAACAGTCCCCAAATGGATTTTCAAATGCGCTACAAGAGGTGAGAGGAGGCGGCCACAGGTACGTCCATGTTCGGTGAGAAGATAGGTAACCCGAATTGGAGGTCCGTCAGATACTTGGCGTGAAACAAGTCCTTCGTCGGCCAAATAGCGCAACTTGTCTGAAAGGGTTCGAGATGATATTCCCTCAAGCAGATTTTTCATTTGATTAAATCGACGAGGTCCAGAGATATAGAGCGCAGAAAGAATTTCGATCGTCCACCTTGAGCCAAAAACACTCAATGCTTCACCAGCTCGACAGACTTCATTGTGCAAATTGTTCATCGGGTTCAACTCTTGTTGAGAGCCTAAAACTCCACGAATATCACCGCCGATTTTGATTGCAGATTCAATTGATGAACGAACCATGTTGTAATCTTCACGCGGAACTTTGAGTGGTGGAATCGACATTGTAATCCTCCTTATTTTGTCGCCGTATATTCAACTACTTAATTCCATTTTAACACTGATTCAATTTTGAAGAAAGGACATCAAACCTACTCAAGTTCATCTCACCTTTCAAGAAGTCTCAGCGTTACGGGTGAGTATGGCCAAACAGGTGTTGCTCGTACGAGGCGGCGCGCTTGGTGTCAATACTGGAATCGGTGGAGCCCATCATAATCTGTCTACATCTCTTGTACAAGGAGATATTCAAGGTTGGACGAGTTCTAAATCATGCGAATACCCTCTTAGAAAGAGGATGAATCCGTTTTCTCGAATCTTCAAACGTTGGTATGCACACCCAAAGCGTGTAGCAAAACTTCTCAAAAAACAACACGATTTCAATATTTTACACGTTACCGACCAAGAACAAGCGCATCTCATTCCTGAACAGTGCTCTATTCCGGTTGTTGTCACTGTTCATGACTTGTTCCATTTTTTCCCGACAGTGCTCAAAGTCGGAGATGAATCCATCGAAGTAGGAGACCAAAACCCTCGATGGTATCGTCGCAGAGACCTGGCTAAACTGCGAACAGGACTTGCTCGGGCAGATCTCTTGGTGTGTGATTCGCAAGCGACTTTATCAGCATGTCAGAAACATTTCCCTCATGTAAAATCAGTTTGTGTTCCTCTCGGATTGAACGTTCAAACCTTTCTTCCAGAAACTCGAGAAAAGGTTGACATGTTAGCACCTGCCTCTGAATTTTCCAAAGCATGTCATTTGCTTATTGTTGGCAGTCATGCTCCTCGAAAGCGCCTCAAATTTATCTGTCAATTAATCGGTGATTTGGATGCTGAAGTCAAACAAAACATCACGGTTCACCACGTTGGAGGCGACACTTGCCCTTATGGAGGTCCCTCAGCATCGCAATTAGCTGAACAATATGGTGTCACAAATTGGGTTTCGCACGGCGGTAATCTTTCCAGCGACTCTCTCATGCAAATGCGCCATGCAAGTGAGGCGCTTTTGTTCCCAAGTGCCAGTGAAGGTTTTGGTTATCCTCCTCTTGAAGCAATGGCAAGTGGAACTCCTGTTTTGTGCTCTGACCTCCCATCCCATAACGAATTGATGCCCGATGAAACATGCCTACAGGCTGACGACAAAGAGGCATGGAATGAAGCGATTCTTTCGGTTTATGCAAACTGGCTCAGTCGAAGTAAGAACGATGAACATCACGTATGGCCAACACCTCGTTCTGGATTGATGGAATTTGCTTCTCGTTTTGATCAAAGTCGCTTTTGTCTGCGAATGGCAGAAGTTTACGATTCCTTGTAATCAATATACTCATATGTAGAAGCAGAGCGTCGTTGAGTATGGCCGAGGAGACCTCTACTGATGGAATGGATTCAATCAAATGGTTTCATTCAATCCCTCTTAATGACGGCACAGTCACTCCTGGATTAGATTCCTCTATGGCCAAACTTGAACAGATTTGTCTCCCGAAGGACTTGACTGGAAAAACAGTTCTTGACATTGGCGCTTGGGATGGTTTTTTCTCATTCCAAGCAGAGAAGGCTGGAGCAAAGCGAGTTTTGGCAACCGACCATTTTTGCTGGAGTGGGCCAGGTTGGGGTTCCAAAGATGGCTTTAATTACGCTCACAAGGCCTTGGATTCTAAAGTCGAATCGTTGGACATAGATGCGATGGATGTCTCTCCAGACAATGTTGGAGAATTTGATGTTGTCATGTTCCTCGGCGTTTTGTATCACTTACAAGACCCAATGGCTGGCCTTCGTGTGGCCGCAAGTGTTTGCAAAGAATTACTCATTATTGAGACCGCAGTCGATGATTTACATCGCTGGAAACCTTCAATGGTCTATTATCCGGGCGATTCTTTCAACAGCGACGATACAAATTACTGGGCTCCAAATGTGGGTGCTATGAAAGGTATGCTCAAGGATTTGGGCTTCTCCAAAGTTGAAGTCGTCTACCCAAAGAATCCGTGGATTCGTTATTCATTGCCCGTTCGATTGTTCTCTTCAATCAAAGGGATGTTCACCGGCCGTGGACCGTTTCGACAGACGATCAATCAAGGTCGAATGTCGTTTCACGCTTACCGGTGAGTGAGAACTTCTCTCCGCAGTGTTCTTGAATCGAGTTTAGTTGGACGGTTTATGCAACCTATTCAACGCGTAGCCATTGTCGGTGCAGGGAACATGGGCTCTGGTATTGCTCAAAAAACTGCTCAAGAAGAATTTGATGTTCAAATGGTCGACCGAGAGCAACAATGGGTTGATCGTGGGCAAGGAATCATTCGTGACTTCCTTTCTGAGGCTGTTGAGCGACGTATCTTTTCACCTGCCCAAGTCGAGGCTATCCAAGGGCGAATTACTGGAGTAGTTGGTGTTGAAAACACGGCAAGTGATACTGATTTGGTTATTGAAGCGGTGTTCGAGGATTTTGATATTAAAACTGCAGTTTTTAACACACTTGACAAAGCATGTGGACCTGACACAATTCTAGCATCAAACACTTCTTCGCTTTCGGTTAATGCACTGGCAGAAGCGACTGGTCGAGCAGACCGATTTGTTGGTCTGCATTTCTTTTACCACCCTGCTAAGAACCGACTTGTCGAAGTGATTCCTGCTGAATCCTCGAGTCCAGAAACGGTTGAAAAGGTCGTTCAATACTGCAAAATGCTCGGGAAAGTCGTCATTGTTTGTGCAGACCGACCTGGTTTCGTAGTCAATCGGTTCTTCGTACCTTGGTTGAATGAGGCGTGCCTTCTTCTGGAAGAAGGCGTCGCAACGGCTGCTCAAATTGATGCAGCAGCTTGCAAAGCATTCCGCATCGGACTTGGACCGTTTGGTTTGATGAATCTCACCGGACCACCGATTGCTCTTCATTCGACCGATTATCTCTCTGAACAGTTGCACACTCCCCGCTACAACGGAGCACAAAACCTCCGTGATTTGATTGATGCCAATGAACATTGGAGTATAGAAGGCGAAGAATCCTATTCTGATGCGCAATTCGCTACAATTTCAGAACGCTTGTATGGTGTTGTCTTTGGTGTCGCTGCTCAGATTGTTGATGAAGGTGTTTGTTCGATGGAAGATGTTGACCGAGGCGCCAAAGTTGGCCTTCGCTGGGCTCGCGGTCCTTTCGAATTGATGAATAAAGTCGGTGTCGCTGCCTCTTGTCGCATGGCTCAGTCGTATGCTGATTTGGCTGCTGAATCCGACCCATCTCGTGCATGGAATGTGCCGAACTTTTTCATTGAACAAGGCGATGAAGATTGGTCTTTTTCGACAGTTGATACCTCCATTGACAATGGAATCGCTACGGTTACCATCAACCGTCCTGAAGCCATGAATGCGCTCAATGAAACAGTCATCTCTCAACTTGGTGTGGCATTGGATAAAGTCAATGCCAATGATTCTGTTCATACGATTGTTCTAGATGGTGCTGGTAAGGCTTTTGTCGCAGGTGCTGATGTCAAATTCTTTGTCGATAAAATACGTGCAGATGCAATACCAGATATTGTTGAATTCACTACCAATGGGCATATTGTTCTCAATAAACTCGAATCCTCAAGCAAGACCACTGTTGCTTTGACGACTGGACTTGCGCTTGGAGGCGGTCTTGAGTTGGCACTGGCGTGTGACTATCGAATCGGAACTCGTCGAACTCAGTTCCGATTCCCAGAAACTTCGATTGGAATTTATCCGGGACTCGGAGGCTCTCAACGTCCAGCCCGAATAAGTGGTATTCCCGCAGCCCGCTGGGCTGTTTTAGCGGGTAATTTCATGGATGCTACCACTGCTGCAGATCTCGGATTGCTCACTCATTTGGTCGATGTCTCAGGTGTCAATGCTTGCGTCTCTCAACTCGCCAACAGTGGCAAACCAGATGACAAATATCCTGGTCGTCCTGCACATCCAGACAGTGCAGTCGCATCTTTTGCGCGTTCATTCTTCGCTGATGAGAACATGGCAGATTTGATGTCCGGCGTTTGTCCATCTGGATTTGACGCTGAAGATAAAAATGTCAGTCGTCAACTCAAATCCCTTTCACGAACGGCTCCGCATGCATTGATGATGGCCAGTTCTTTGATTGATGAATGTGCAAATACAGACCTTGCACAAGGACTGCAATTGGAACTCGACGGTCTCACTGAGATATTTTCTACTGCGGATTCACTTGAGGGATTATCTGCACTGATTGAAGGTCGCAGACCGACCTATACCAATTCGTGATTACGCCCATTGGTTTTGAATTTCTGACATTTCTTTGATCAGAGCTACAATATCAATTGTCTCTTCTTGCTCATGGGCAAGTTCAATTCTATTACGGACAGCATCAACGAATTCTTCTTCAGGTTTTTCTTTGAGAATGTCTTCAATGAAATCGTCTAAAGTTCGACCTTTTCCTTGTGCAATTGCAATACGTGCTCGATACTTCTCTGTCTCATCTTTTGGTTTACGAACTCCACTCATTGAATCACCTCTTCAGAATTGAAATGGTTGGCATACCAATCCTCCCACCGTATGACTTCCTCTTCCGACCATTCGCTTAGTGGCCCTGTTTCTGATATTCGAAGGGAACTTGAAGAGACGGGAAGCATGGTTGCATTGTGCGTGCATTTGACGCCAGGTGAACCGAGTACCATTGCCTTTTGGACAATTCCTAAGCCAATTGACAAACTGTGTGTATCGGTGCCAGACCAATAAGCAGAAAATCCAGGATGGGTATGAACCCAGAGTTTGAATGGAGCGATACAACCAACAGGTGGTGAGAGTTGAACCTGCCCTGAAGTGCCCCAATCTATCGAAATGACATCTTCGGCATCGATGAGTACTGAAGTCTCAAGTCCAGCAAGATAGGAGATTGCGTACACGACGTCCCATCTTCCGAGTTGAGATGCGCGGTGTTGGACATCGAGGAGAACTTCATCATCGATTTGACGTTGTTTTGCCATTTCAGTGACGTGGTCCCAGACCTCTTGGGTCACATCCAGTTGCTCGAGTGCTGGTATGAAAATCATGCCTTCACCTCCGCAGTCTTCTTGTGCTGTTTCGGAAATTCAAAGCTTCCATAGGTCAAACTACCCATGGATTGAACAGGACCACTTCTACCACGTAGATTCTGAACCAGCCATTGCGCCCCAAAAGTTCCGGCAACTGAAAAACCAAACTCAAGATTACCTGCATCCAATGCCCCCTCGACTTGGCAACTCATGGGCTGATGGTCTGGCGTCATTTGTTCTACTAATGCACGATCGGAATCAGAAGAAAGAATCATCCAACCATCACCTGAACATCGTAAATCAATCCAAGGCACATCAAGCGCATGGACCAATCTTCGAGGTTCTGGCCTATCAACACAAACCACGACCAAATCATATCCAAGCAGTTGTGCAGCAGTCCTCAAATTATC